>Ga0272441_10003075_pt1 | contig 32564 bp, 30 predicted proteins | sample SSMProp6N_FD_193582 | JGI IMG/M metagenome (GOLD analysis project Ga0272441, IMG submission 193582) | Marine sediment archaeal communities from Little Sippewissett salt marsh, Falmouth, MA, United States - SSM-Prop-6N | ecosystem: Environmental > Aquatic > Marine > Wetlands > Sediment ... | reverse complement strand
ATCGGACGCGGCGTCCCCGAGTTTGTCAAGCGAGACGGCCGATGCGTTCCCCATCGCGGTCTGGACGATCCGTACGTCGGATCGTCGGGTGATCCACCGGGACTCGATCGGGAAGCAGGCCGTCACTAAGATCACCGCCCCCACACCTTTCCTGCCAGGCGAACGAGGGCTCGCGGGTTGTGAAGGGCGTCGAGAATGCTTGCCCCCTCGAACGACGAGTGCATCATGCAGTTGGCACAACGGGGATCCACAGAGGGGCCGTATTGCGTCCACACGTCGTCCTCCAACAGCTCGCGGACGTCCTGGACGTGGCGATCGGCGATCGCATAACACGGGTACCGCCAGCCGAGCACGGTGTAGGTCACGGTCGTCCAGGCGGCGCAGTCGTATGTCCGTTCGCCGCGGAGGAAGTCGAGGAAGAGCGGGTTGTTGTAGAACGGGAATCCCTTCGAAGGATCGAGCACTCGGCGGAAGACGTCGATCGACTCCTGCCGTTGCAGGAACAGCTCTTGGTCGGGTGCGTCTTCGTACGAGTATCCGGGGGAGACCATCAGCCCCTCGACGCCGAGGTCGACGAGCTGGGCGAACAGGGTGTGCAGATCCTCGACATCCGAGCCGTGGAACAGCGTCGTGTTGGTGCAGACACGATGGCCTCGTGCGACGGCCTCCCGGATGGCGGCGATCGCGGCGGCGTACGTGCCCTGCCGTCCGGTGATCTGATCGTGGGCGGCCTCGGTACCATCGAGGTGGACGACGAAGGCCAACTGCTTCGTCGGCTCGAACAGGTCGAGTTTCTCCTGCAGCAGCAGGCCGTTCGTACAGAGGTAGATGAACCGGCGATCCTCGATGATCGCACGCGCCATCTCGCCGACCTGCTCGTGAAGGAGCGGCTCTCCTCCGGTGATGGATACGATCGGCGCATCGGAAGCGCGCACGGCGGCGAGGCATTCGTCGACGCTCAGGCGGCGATCCATCACGTCGCGGTACTCGCGGACGCGGCCGCACCCGGTGCAGGCCAGATTGCATGCCTCGAGCGGCTCGAGCATGGTGACGAGCGGGAATCGTCCGGTGCGGCGAACAGTGCGGCCGATCAGATGACGGGCTACGGCGAAGTCGAGTTTCAGGGGTCGGCTCATTTCTGCCTCCTCGCGAGAAACTCTATGAGTTCCCGCATGCGGTCGTGTGCGCTGTCGTCAAACGGGAGATCGGCGAGCCGGTGGAGTGCCTCGTCGAGGTGTTTGTGGACGAGGGCTTCACAGCCGGCGCGTATGCCGAGCGCGTCGAGGTGTTCGATGACTCGAGCGACGTCCTCGGGGGGGAGATCGCGGTCGCCGTCGCCGTCGTAGATCGTCTCGAGAACGGCGGCATCCTCTCCACGGGCGTGCTCGAACAGCTGTACGATCGGAAGGGTCTTCTTCCGACGCCGGATGTCGGATCCGGTGGCCTTGCCGAGCATGTCGTCGTTGCCCCAAATGCCGAGCAGATCGTCTTGAATCTGAAACGCGCGCCCGACGGCCTGTCCGAGCGCGGTCAGCGTCGCCAGGACACGGTCCTCGGCCTCGGCGGCGATCCCGCCGAGTTCGAAGGCGCAGCGAAGCAGCGCTCCGGTCTTGCGATCGACCATGGTCAGGTACTCGTTGCTGGTGACGGTACGGCGTTCGAAGTCGAGGTCTTGGCTTTGCCCCTCGATCATCTGTTGCGTCGCGCGGATCAGGCAGTTCGCGGCAGTTGGCGACGAGTCGAGGGCCGCAGCGATCGCCAGCGTGTGCATCAGATCGCCGGCGTTGATCGCTTGCTCGATACCGCAGATCGTCCATACCGCGGGGCGTCCTCGGCGCACGCGATCCCGGTCTTGGATGTCGTCGTGGATCAGGGAGAACCCATGAATCAGCTCGAGGCCGACGGCGCTGGACAGGGCGACATCGGAGGCGCCGCCGAGCTGTTCGGCGACGAACAGGACCAGGCTCGGCCGCAGCCACTTCCCGGTCGCCCGGGCCGGCGCGCCCGTTTCGTCCTCCAACCCAATGTGATAGCGAAGGAGCGCCCGAAGCGGTGCGTGGCCGTGCAGCGCACGCGACAGTCCGCGTTCGATTCGGTCCCGGTATGCCTCAAGGATTCCTTGCTTCAACCCATCCCCTTCCGGGCGTCATCCCGACGGCGCTAGATCGGCCACCGAAGGAGGCCGCGCTCCTGTGCGACCTTCACCAGCTCCGACGCGCTCGTCGCGCCGAGCTTTCGCATCAGCCGAGCCCGATGACTCCGCACCGTATGGATGCTTCGGCTCATGATCTCGGCGATCTCCTGATTCCTCTTGCCCTCCGCAATCAACTGCAGGACCTCGTGTTCGCGTGTCGTTAGTGCATCCTCGCCGTCGGCCTCGACGGGCGCCAAGCACCGCTCGCCACTGACGACCCGTTCGACGATGTCGACGAGCCGATCCGGCGATTCGTCCTTCACGACGTACGCCCACGCTCCTGCGTCTCTCGCGCGGCGCGCGAGATGCTCGTCGGGGTGCATCGTCAGGATCACGACCCGCGTGTCCGAACGAATGCGCGCAAGCCGTCGCGTCGCTTCGATCCCATCCAGAAGAGGCATCGAGACATCCACGAGCGCGACGTCGGGAGCATGTTCCCGAACGGCCTGTAGAAGCGCCCGTCCGTCGCCGGTCTCGGCGACCACGTCGATGCCGTGGGATGTCAGCAATGTGCGAAGACACGTGCGCACAAGGTCGTGATCGTCTGCCAACACCACCCGGATGGCCATCGGCCGCTATTCTACGGAGCTTGACGCTCGAGGGGAATGGGAAAGGGGGTGAATTGGGTTTGGTCAGTTTTCGAGGCGCCGTGCGCAGCCGAGCAGTCCTGCCCGGGTGTGAATCCCCAGCTTCGACATCAACCGTTGGCTGTACGACTCGACCGTCTTGGGCTTGAGACCGAGGTCCTTGGCGATCTCGTCGTTGGAGGCGCCGTGCCCGATGCGAAGCAGGATATCGCGTTCGCGCTCGGTCAATTCGCAGGGGACGGGAATCGTGCCGCCGGCGGCCGCGGTGTGGATCGCGTCGACGAGTTCGTCGAACGGAGCCGATTTCGCGATCAGTCCGACGGCGCCGCGATCGCGGGCTTCGACGGCGTACTCCGGCTCGGCGTGCATCGATAGGACGACAACCCGCGTCTCCGGCGACCGCTCGGCGATGCGTGGGATCAGGTCGAGGCCGTTGCCGTCGGGCAGTGCGATGTCGAGGAGAAGGACATCGGGTCGGGCGCGTTCGATCGCGGGGAGGGCGCCGGCGAGGTCGCTGGCTTCGGCGACGACGCACAGGTCGGGGTCGGAGGTTAGCAGATCGGAGAGCGCCGTACGGATCAGTCGATGGTCGTCAACGATCGCGATGCGAATCGGCATCGGATGGGACCTCCACTTCGACAATCGTTCCCCGGTCGCCGCCGGCCCGGATCGAGAACGTCCCGCCGCTGATCTCGACTCGCTCGCGGATTCCCCTGAGGCCGAGTCCCTGAAGGTCGCCGGGGCGGAAACCGACGCCGTCATCCTCGATCGAGAGGCGAAGGCCGGTTCCGTCGGAACGGATCTCGATCGCCACATGATCGGCCGCGGCGTGACGCACGACGTTTAGCATCGCTTCCTGTGCGACGTAGAAGAGGAGACTCTCGATCTCGACCGGCGGGCGTCGAGCCACGTCGGCATCGATCTCGACGGCGAGGTCGCTCTCCGCCGATACCGACTCCGCGAGCCGCTCGAGCGAAGGAACCAGGCCGAGATCGTCGAGCAACGGCGGGCGGACGGAGTAGGCGAGGGAGCGGGTCTGGTCGATCGATCGATCGACGATCTCGCAAACCTGCGCGTACGTCTCTTCCCCGAAGTCGCGGCGCTGCGGGGTCAAACGAATCTTGATCGCGGCCAGCGTCTGAATCAGGTCATCGTGCAGGGTGCGGGCGATTCGGCGACGCTCCTCGTCCTGCGCAGTCAGCAGTCGGTGCGACAGACGGGAGAGTTCCCGCTCGCGACGCGCGAGCATCCGGTTCTTGTGCGCGAAGACGTCCGAGAACGAGCGGATCGTCAGCGCGACGACGGCGTACAGGCCGATCGCCCCGGCGAGAACCGTCGTGATCACATAGGGGAGGTTGCGGTAGGGCTCCGCCACCGGGAACAGGGTTCGATGAGGAATCCACCCGACGTACTCGAACGCCACCAGCCCGGAGTACGCGACGACGACCCACAGGGTGACGAGCGCGCCCTGCGTGCGCGTCAGGAAGATGTTGGCGTAGATCACGGTGAACATGTAGAAGATGACGCCGACCCACTCCACGCCGCCCATGAAGTGGACCAACACGGTAATCAGAAAGACCTCGACGACGAAGAAGCCGGTGTGCACCCGGTGCAGACGGTGCAGCGTCCGCTGTCGATCGATCAGGTACTTGAACGGAAAGGTCAGCAGAAACCAGACGAGAGGGGAGTAGAAGAGTGGATTCAGATAGCTGATCTGGCTCGTGAACACCGCGACGAGGGCCACCAGGGAGAAGACGCCGAGCGTGATCCGTCGGACGAGGATCGCCCGCACGATCCCCCGCCGCAGTTCATCGAAGTCGGTAATGTCATACACGTGCGTCACCCCCGTCGGCCCGCCCCGGCGGGGATCGTAGCGGTCCCGGCGCGGTGGGACAAGCGGGGCGCGGTTTGAGAGCGGCCGGCGGGCGGATATGATCCGGTGCTCGAAGGAGGGCAGATGACGGATCTCAACCAGCGGATTGCATTGCTCGGGTCGACCGGGTCGATTGGGACGCAGACCCTCGATATCCTGGACCGGTTGAGCGACGCCGGGCGACGGTTCGACGTCGTCGGCCTGGCGACCGGGTCGAACGTGGAGCTGCTGGTCGAGCAGGCGATGCGCGTTCGGCCGGCGGCGGTGTCGGTCGCCAATGCGGGCGATGTCGAGGAAGTGCGCCGCCGCCTTCCCGGAATCGAGGTTCTTCACGGACCCGAGGGCTTGCTCGCCCTTGCGCGACGGCAAGACGTGGATGTCCTCGTCAACGCGGTCTTCGGGGCGGCCGGCCTTCCGCCGACGCTGGCGGCGCTGTCGACGGGCAAGACCGTCGGGTTGGCGAACAAGGAGAGCATCGTTCTCGGCGGCGACCTGATCCGTGCATTGCTCGCCGAGCATGGCGGGACGCTGCTATCGATCGACAGCGAGCACCACGCGCTGCACCAGTGTCTCCACGGGCACGACCCGAGCCACGTCCGGCGCCTGATCCTGACGGCATCGGGCGGCCCGTTCCTGCAGACCCCGCCTGAGGAGCTCGACGGGGTCCGTCCGGAGCAGGCGCTGAAGCATCCGACGTGGTCGATGGGGCGGCGGATCACGATCGATTCGGCGACGATGGTGAACAAGGCATTCGAGGTCGTCGTCGCACACCATCTCTACGACGTGCCCTACGACCGCATCGATGTCGTCATTCACCCCGATTCTTACGTCCATTCGCTGGTTGAGTTCGTTGAGGGATCGATGAAGGCGGAGCTCGGGCCGCGGGACATGCGGATCGTGATCCAGAACCTTCTGATCGATCCGGACCGAATCGATACCGGACTCCCGCGCCTGTCGCTTGAGGAGCCGCTGGCGCTGCGGCTGCTTCCGTTCGAGGAGGCGCGATTCCCGGCCTATTCAGCAGTGATCGCGGCGGCTCGGGAAGGGGGAACGGCGCTTGCGGCACTCAACGCGGCCGACGAGATCCTTGCCGACCGGTTCCTCGACGGCAAGATTCGATTCACGGGCATCGCGGTCGGACTGGGCCTGATGCTCGAACGGTGGCGGAGCGAGAGGAAGGGCGAGCCGGACGACGGGCACCCTCAGCTTCCTCGAATCCTCAAGGTCGACCGCTGGGCGAGGGAGGTCGCGCGGGAGCTTCCGCTCGATCCGCCGGCCTAGCGGCGACGGTTCGCACGGCGGGCTTCGATCACGTCATCGGCTGGCACGCGTCGGCGACGGCTTGGATCGTCGTGCTCTCGAGGAACGCGACGACCGCATCTCGTGTCGGCTTCCAGATGGATTGCAGCGGACACGGTCCGTCTTGCCGACAGGGTGTGAGTTGCAGAGGGCACTTGTCGAGAATCGATGGCCCATCGAGCGTGATGACGACATCCTTGATCGTGATTTGCTCGGGCGGCTGAGCGAGTCGGATACCGCCTCGTTTCCCGCGGGTGGCGACCACGAACCCGGCGCGATGCAGCTGATTGATCACCTTCGCAAGGAGCGGGTACGGAGCCGAGATCGCCTCGGCGAGGCTGCGCGTCGTGACGACCCTGCCGTGTGGATGGCCGGCGATCTCCGCCAGAGCCAGGACTGCATACTTCGCCGTCTTTGAATAGAGCATCGCATCTCCTCGCTCGAAGTCCGTAGACCGTACACCTGCTGGCAGCTGGGCGCAAGCGCCGGATCCACGGCGTCCAGTCAGGCAAACGGCTCGAAAGCTGCTGTGCGGAAAGCGGATGGCATCGCCGAGGCGGCTCGTCGCGAACGCGGTGGCACGTGCAGAAACCGCGGACAAGGCAACGGCGGGGGGGCAACGCCGAATCCTTCTTCGATGCCTGTGATCTGCGGGGATCGGGCGAATTCGTTCAGAAGCCTCGGATGCGATGAGAACGCTACGATGGGAGTTCGACGACGGCAGAGTCGATGGGTCGTTCATTCGGAGTGAACGCTGTTCACTAAGTTTTGACTCTCGTTCAGTCTAGCTGTATAGTGGTTTCATGGATGGTGAACGTCTGCCGGAGGTGGGTTGGCGCGTCCGTAGCATCCGAACGCGGAAGCGAATGACGCTTCGGGAGCTGTCCGCAGCTTCGGGGCTCTCTGTCGGGTTCCTCTCTCAGATCGAGCGTGGCCTGTCGTCATTCTCTATCTCGTCCCTGCGGTCGGTCTGCCAGGCCCTCGACGTGTCGCTGGCCGATGTCCTCGTGTTATCCAGCGAGACGGGAAACGCTGTGCTTGTCGACCCACGGTACTCGGGGATCACGAAGGCGGACAACCGGTCGCACGTCAGTCTGTCTGACTCTTCGATCACATACCGTTTCCTTAGTACAGGATTGACGTCAAGGCGATTCGATGCTGTCGTTGGCGAGATGGCGGCGGGCAGCCACAGCGAGGCCCACGTACACGAGGGTGAGGAGTTCGGATATGTCCTCGCGGGAGAGGTGCTCCTGACGTCGGACGAGAACACGTACACCCTTGGTCCCGGAGATAGCTACCACTTGATGGCGTCGACTCCGCACGCGTGTGACGCAGGGGGCGACGGCGCCAAGGTCCTGTGGGTACAGACGGCGCGATACGTTCGAGCACTGAGTCTGTTGGGCCAAGAGGCACTGCCTGCGGGCACGCTCCCGCCTCCGTTGGAAAGAGCGGATCGGCCGGCGTTCGTGAACTTGTCCCAGAACGCGGTCCGCTATCGATTCCTGACCGGGAATCTCCCGAATGCTCAGCTGCGTGTATTCCTGGGCGAAATCCCGGCCGAGGGGACGGAAGAGCCGACGGTCTTCGACGGAGAAGAGTTCGGATATGTCTTGAAGGGAAGGATTCAGCTGACGGTGGAATCGGACTCATACCCGCTGGGAGTCGGTGATTGCTACCACGTGCCGGCCGAATCGCCCCGCGGACTCGGCGTGGACGGGGATTCGGCGGCGCAGCTCCTTTGGGTTCAGATGGGAGCGGGATCGCAGGAGGCCGAGGCGGTCTGGATCGAAGCACTCGAGAACGGAAGCACGGAGACGTCATACACGAAAGCCAGCAGGTCACCTCAGAGGAGGAGCTGATGTACAGACTCAGTACGGATGTGGGCGGAACCTTCACAGACGGCGTTCTGCTCGACGAGGGGTCGGGTCGGGTCGTTGTCAGTAAGGTGTCTTCCACACCTCACAATCCGGCCATCGGAACCATCGGATCGATCGAGAGGTTTGACGTTCCTCTCGCTGACGTGACGTTCCTGTCGCATGGGACGACGGTCGTCATCAACGCGCTCATCGAGAGCAAAGGAGCGAAGACAGCGTTGATCACGACCCGTGGGTTCAGGGACGTGCTCGAGATTGGGCGGTGCAACAGGACGGAGATGTACGATGCGCTGTACCGAAAGCCACGCCCGCTGGTTCCCCGTCGGCTGCGACTGGAAGTCGAGGAACGTGTGTCTGCCGACGGTTCGATTGCGACCCCGCTCGATCGGGAACGTCTCGATCTAATCCTTGATGTTCTGGTGGAGGAGCAAGTGACGGCGGTGGCGGTCTGCCTGCTGAACGCGTATGCAAATCCGGTCCACGAGATCGAGATTGGCGCGTTCCTCCGAGAGAGGCTCCCCGACGTGACGGTGTCCTTGTCGCATCTGATCACGAGGCGGTACTACGAGTACGAGCGGACGAGCACGACGACACAGAACGCGTATGTGATGCCTGTCGTTCGCACCTACCTCGATCACCTCGAGCGCGAACTGAGAGAGCGGCAGTTCCAGCAAGTGCTTCAGATCATGCAGTCGAACGGTGGCGTGATGACAGCCGAAGTCGCGCGCGACATGCCGATCGCAATGGTCGAGTCCGGCCCGGCCGGCGGGGCCATTGGGGCCGCGCAGCTGGCCAAGATGATCGGCTTTGAGAACGTCATTTCGTACGACATGGGCGGAACCACGGCCAAGACCGCGATCATCACGGGAGGGCTGCCGGAGACGACGGAGCAGTATCTCGTCGAGGGGCGACCGATCCTTCTGCCGGTCGTCGACCTGCGAGAGATTGGTGCGGGTGGAGGAAGCATCGCATGGATCGACGAAGCGGGAGCGATGCATGTCGGCCCGCAGAGCGCCGGAGCTGACCCCGGGCCGGCGTGCTACAAACGCGGAGGAACCGAGCCGACGGTCACGGATGCGAATCTACAGCTCGGCCTTCTGGATCCGGAGTACTTCCTCGGCGGGGAGATGGAGATCTCCGAGGATCTTGGCAGTACCGCAATCAAGCGGGTCGCCGACCATTTCGATCTCTCCATCGACGAAGCGGCGCTGGGGATCGTAAAGATCGTCAATACGAACATGTCCGGGCTCCTTCAGTCGATGACCGTCAAGCGCGGCTACGATCCGCGGGAGTTCGCGATGGTCGCCTACGGGGGCGCGGGGCCGATTCACGCCGCGGCGATTGCGAGAGATCTTCGCATCCCGACGGTGATCATCCCGCCGCACTCCGGTGTGTTCTCCGCCTGGGGGATGCTGATGGCGGATCTACGGCACGATCTAAGCCAGACCTTCATCACCAGCCTCGCGGACGTTGGCGTGGAGGACGTCAACGGCATGTTCGGCGACCTCGAGCGCCGACTTCGAGACGTCTTTGCCAAGGAGAATCAATCGGCCGATTCGATTGTCATGACGTACCAGTTCGATCTTCGGTACGTCGGACAGGAGCATACTCTGGCGGTGACCGTCGACGACGGATTCTCCGACCTGTCAAAGGAGAAGGCTGCTGCTGCATTCGACGAGCAGCACTTGCGGGTCTACGGCCATAACGCACCGGACGAGGCAAAGGAGATCGTCTCCCTGAAGGTGATCGGGCTGGGGAACGTCACGAAACCGAAACTCGAACGGATCGAATCCGGCGACGAGACCCCACCCGATGCGGCGCGTCTTGGATCGCGCGATGTCTACGTCGGGAACGGTCGATACCAATCCTTCGGCATCTATCGGCGTGATGCCCTGTTGGCAGGAAACGTGATTCCCGGTCCGGCGGTCATCGAGGAAGTGACGGCTACGGCGGTTGTCGAACCCGAGCAGACGTGCACCGTCGACCCGTACGGGAATCTGATCGTCTCGCTGAACGAGGAGGGGAAATGAAGACGGATCCGATCACCATTGAGGTCATCCGCAACCGCCTGATCGCGGCGAGCCGGGACATTCGGCGAACGATCGAACGAGCTGCGTACAGTCCGATTCTGTACGAAGTCGTCGATTTCAGCTGTGGAATCCTCGATGGGGATGCGAACCTAATTGCGGAGACCCCGGGGTTGCCGATCTTCCTCGCGAACCTCGGCTACGCCGTGCAATCGACGTACGACACAATTGGGAGGGAGAACCTGCGCCCCGGCGACGTGATCCTCTGCAACGATCCGTACAACGGCGGTGGAACGCACTGCCCGGACCTCGTCACGCTGTGTCCCGTTTTCAGTCAGGGTGAGATTCATGGTTGGGCCGCGTTCCGCGGTCACACCGTGGATATGGGCGGGATCTACCCGGGTGGTTGGTACAGCGATACGACCGAGGTCTTCCAGGAAGGATTCCGACTTCCCCCGGTGAAACTACTGGTGGAAGGTGTGCCAAACGAGGATGTTTTCAGGCTGATCCGTACGAACACACGGGTTCCCGACGCGGTGCTCGGTGATATCCGGGCGATGGTGGCCGGCGTCCGCAAGGGGAGTCAACGGTTCTCCGACGTGATCGACCAGTTCGGACTCAAGGTGACGATGGATGCCCTCTCCGAGATCCTCGTTCAAGGGGAGCGGATGGCCCGGGCGGCGGTCCGTCGGATCCCGGACGGCGTCTACGAAGCTGAAGCCATTCTTGACGGCGATGGAAACGATGACGAGCCGCTTGATGAGAAGCTGCTGTTGAAGCTCAAGATCACGGTGTCCGGCGATGAGTTGACCGCAGACTTTACCGGGACCGGGCCGCAGAACCGGGGTCCGATGAATACGCCGGAACCGTCCACGATCTCGGCGGCCCGGTACGCGTTCAAGATCATCACGACCCCGCACCAGCCGAGCAACGAAGGCTTCTTCCGGGCCTTGAATATTGTGATTCCTGAGGGCAGCTTCCTGAAGCCGGAGTTTCCCGCGGCCTGCGCGATGTGGCCGACACCGTCTTCGACGATCCCTGATCTCTTCCTGAAGGCGCTCGCCCCGGCGATTCCGGATCGGGTCCGTGGAGGGCACTTTGGCGATTCGATGGCGAACTTCATCTACGGGATCGACCCGAAGAGCGGCAAGTACTACGTCTGCGCGGAGGCCGATGCCGGAGGCTACGGCGGCAAACCCACGGAGGATGGCGAATGTGCGCTGTTCTCGATGACGCTTGGAGATACGTACAACGTACCGGCCGAAGTCGTCGAAGTTCGGTATCCGTGGCGGGTCGAGCGGTTCGAGCTCCGACGCGATTCGGGCGGCGCCGGGAAGTACCGCGGGGGCCTGGGGGTCGTTCGGGACTATCGGCTCGGATTCGATGCCGGCCTGACGGTTACGACGGACCGTGTGAAGTACACGCCGCCGTGGGGCGTCTTCGGCGGCATGCCGGGTGACACAAACATCACGGTGGTCAGCCGCAACAACGGGAGTGAAGAGCGATGGCGCAAGATCTCGAACCTACCGCTGGAGAAGGATGAAGTGGTCAGCTTCCGCGGCGGCGGCGGCGGCGGGTACGGCTCGCCATTCGATCGAGATCCGGAAGCCGTCCTGGCCGACGTGATCAGCGACTACGTTTCCGTAAAGAAGGCGGAGGAGGACTACGGTGTCGTGATCGATCGCAGCACGTCCACCGTCGATATTGAGAAGACCCGCTCCCTCCGGGCTCGGGAACGAGCCAGTGGGGCAAGGGGGAGATAAGCGTGATCTCACATCTCGAGTTCCGCTTTCAGCGCGGGGGAGGCTTCACTGCTCGGCTCTTGCCGGACCTCACCCCGGAGACGGTGGACGCCGTCCGGGCGCTGCTTCCGCTCGACGTCACGGCGTACCACACGAGATGGTGCGGGCGGGAGATCAACTTCCCGATTACAAGCGCACGTGCGATTCCGAGAGAGAAGCAGACCGCGACGGCAAACACCGGTGACGTCGTCTATTGGACGGAGTGGGAGATTGGGGACGGCGCGAACGAAGCACTGGCCGTCTACTACGGCGCGGAGATCATTCGAGACCACCGTGGCTTCCTGCCGGTCAACGTCTTCGCCCGTGTGCCCGAGGAGCAGTGGCCGCAGATCGAGGAGATCGGGCTCCGGATCTGGCAACAGGGAACGGAGCGTCTCCTCGTCGTCGGACTGGAGGAGTCTGAAAGATGAATCAGAAGAGAAGGGCCATGTTCGATGCCCGGATCGCCGCCGTTCAGAGCGGGCTCGAGAAGGCTGGCGCGGCCGGCGCCGTGTTCGGCTTGTCGTCCAGTCTGCGATACCTCGTTGGATTTTCCGACGAGCCGGGCGAGCGGGCCTTGTTGCTGGTCGTTCCGCATTCGGGAGAGCCGACGATGATTGTCCCGGCGCTATACGTCGATCAGGTGGAGGGCATCGATCCGCCGGCAACGATCAAGTCTTGGGCCGACGGCGAGGACCCGATGAGCATCGTTCGTGAGCTTGCGGAAAAGATGACCGGATCGTCGGGACGGGTTCTTGTCGACGACACGTTGTGGGCGATGTTCCTGCTTCCGATTCGAGAGGCCTTTCGCGATCGAGCCTTCGGCTTGGCATCCGAAGTGGTGACACCCCTCCGGATGTGCAAGACGGAGGACGAAGTCGCGGCGATGCGGCGAGCGGGACAGATCGCGGATCGTGCCTTTGAGAATGCGGTGGCCGAGCCTGTCGCCGGATGTACGGAGCTGGAACTGGCCGGGAGACTCGAGGCGGCGATGCTTGCGCACGGTGCCGATGGCATCGCGTTCGAGACACTCGTCGCGTCGGGCACGAATAGTGCGTTGCCGCACTACCGTGCCGGAGGGCGGCGGGTTGAGGAAGGGGACATCGTCATCCTTGACTATGGCTGCCGGGTGGATGGGTACTGCTCTGACATCAGTCGGACGATCGTCTGCGGAGAGCCGACGGCGGAGATGGAGCAGGTGCACGATGCGGTCCGGCGCGGGCACTGGGCGGCACGTGAACGGGTGGCGGTTGGCATTCGGGCGGAGGAGGTTGACGCCGCGGCCCGAGACACACTGACAAGTGCAGGGTACGGAGATCGATTTGTGCATCGGACGGGGCATGGAATCGGCCTCGATGTTCACGAACCGCCGTACATCGTCGAGGGCAACAACGAGATTCTGAAAGCGGGAATGGCATTCTCGATCGAGCCGGGAGCATACCTCACCGGCAGCTTCGGCGTTCGAATCGAGGATGTAGTTGTCGTTGGCAAGAACGGGGCGCTCGCGATGACGAATGCACCACAGGAGCTCAGGCGCGTGACGTAGGGCGAAGCGCCCACAGGCCCCGGGCCGGAGAAGATGCCGAACCACTAGAAGGAAGCGCAGAGAAAGGAGGTGTTCCACGACTCGATCGGGCGTACGGAGGTCACATCGGCAAGGAACCCCACGAGGTGATGCAACGTGAGAATGAGACGTATTGCGATGGTGCTGGCGGTCTCTTTGCTTGCAGCGTTCGCGGCTGCCGGCGAAGTGGACAACGTGGCGGTGATCAACGGCTATCCGGTGATTATTGCGGATCCCGCCGCCGCGTCGGACTGGTACGATACGGAGGCGATGTACAACCTGTACAGCCCGCTTGTGTATCCGGATCCGGCGGGAGGAGTACGTGCGCATTTGGCGACCAGCTGGGAGGCGGTCGGAGGCGATTACGCGCACTGGAGATTCAACCTGCGTGAAGGAGTCAAGTTCCATTCCGGCCACGAGATGACGGCTGAAGACGTCGCCTTCTCCATGACACGATTCATCACCATGGGGAAGGGGAACTCCGGACCACTGGGCCAAGTGACGGCCGAAATCATCGATCCGTATACCGTCGACTTCCTCCTCGACAAGCCAAGCGCGATTTTCCCGGACACGCTCGCGCTGTTCTTCGTAGTGGAGAAGGAACTCGTCTCGGCAAACGTCGACCCTGATGGGAGCTACGGTGAGAACGGCGACTATGGCGAGAACTGGCTGGCGACCCACGACGCCGGGACCGGACCGTACATGATGACGAGCCACATCCCGGGGCAACGTCTGGATGCCACGCGTTTCGCCGATTACTTCGAAGGTTGGAGCAATGAGGGATGGGCCGAGGATGAGGTGCCGATCGAGCAGCTCGTCTTCATCATGGAGAGCGACTACACGACGCTGATGACGCTGCTGCGAAGCGGCGATCTCGACCTGGAGATCAACGGCGGATGGACGCTGCCACAGCTCGAGGACATCGATGAGGATCCGGCGTTGAACCTGGCGTCGGTCTGGGCCCAGAACGTCACCGTGTGGATGAACACGCAGGTTCCGCCGACCGACGACGAACACTTCCGCAAGGCGATCCTGTACGCGTTTGACTACGAAGGGATCGTGGGTCCGTGGGAGGACTTCGGGAACGGCGAGACAGGGATCTTGCTTCCGAACATGCCGGGATACGTCCCGATCGAGCCGCAACCGCGGCAGCAGAACCTCGATCGGGCGGCGGAGGAGCTGGCCCTGTCCAAGTATGCCAACAACCTTCGAGATGTCACGGCCGTCTTCCACTTCTGTGGTGGGCTCGATTTTGAGGAGGATATCGGCCTTCAGTTGCAGGCGGATATGGCGGCGCTTGGTGTGAACGTCGAAGTAGCCGGTCCACCGTGGCCGGAGTACTCGGCCGAGTGTGCGTCGCCGGAGTCGACGCCGAACATGACCATCTTCCTGTTCGCGCCGCAGGCGGCACCGACGCACGACTACTACACCTACTCGATGTTCGCCCCGAACGGCCTTGGGTGGATCTTCGAAGCTCACTGGTACTTCGAGGATCAAGACATCATCGACCTGCTGGACGCAACACGGGCCGAGCCGGATCCCGCGGCGCGATTGGCGCTCTATGAGCAGGTGCAACCGCTGATCGCGGACCGTGCGCTGGCGTTCTACCCGTATCAGAAGCCGACGCTGTTCGCGCATCAGGCATATATCGTCGGTCCGAGCGAGACCATCGTGTTCGTCGGACCCAGCGAGAACATGCACAAGTGGCGGATCAACCTCGAACTCAAGGAGGAGCTCCGCGGAAGCTAGCTAGGAGAGGGGCGGGCCGAATGGCCCGCCCCTGCATTGCGGAAACGGGGGCATGGTCCATGCTGCTATTTGTCGGTAAACGGTTGTTCCAATCGCTGTTCGTGCTGTTCGGGCTCTCGTTGTTGATCTTCTTCATTGCCCGTGTGATGCCCGGCGACCCGGCTCGCGCAGCATTGGGCTTCCTGGCGACGGACGAGCAGGTGGAGCGGCTGCGGGATGAGATGCACCTGAACGATCCGTTCCCGGTGCAGTATTACCATTGGCTGCGCGCCCTGCTCCACGGCGATCTCGGGAGGTCGTCCTACACCAAGCGGCCGGTGACCGAGGATCTCGTTCAGTACCTTCCGGCGACATTCGAGTTAATCCTATTCGCAACATTGATCTCCGCCGTCGTTGGGCAAGTCACGGGTGTGTTGGCGGGGTATTTCCGGAACTCGTGGTTCGATGGGCTGTCACGAGTTGTCTCGTATCTCGGTATCGCGACGCCGTCGTTCGTGGTTGCGATCCTGCTGCTGTTCGTCTTCAGTCAGGTTCTGAGGTTGGCCCCCGGTGTCGGGCGCCTGCCGATCATGATGACCGCGCCACCGCGGATCACGGGATTCATGACGATCGATGGGCTGCTGGCCGGGCGGCCGGACATCGCATGGACGGCAATCAAGCACATGGTGCTTCCGGCGATCAGTCTCGCCGTGATCCACATTGCTCAGGAGGGGCGGATCACGAGGACGTCGATTGTCGAGAATATGCAGAAGGACTACATCACGATCCACAAAGTGCACGGGATCCGCACGTCCAAGCTTGTCTTCAAGTATCTCCTGAAGCCGTCGATCATCCCGACGGTCACCGTGATGGGATTGGACTTCGCGTTTCTGATGTCGAACGCGTTCCTGGTCGAGATGGTGTACATGTGGCCCGGCTTCTCGCGGTATGCCGTAACGGCGATGTTAAACAAGGATTTGAACGCGATCGTCGCTGTCGTTCTTGTCATCGGCTTGACATTCGCATTGGTCAATCTGTTGGTCGACATCGTGATCATGGGACTCGATCCGACGGTGCGGCTGCGCCGGGGAGGTGGCTAGATGCAGTGGGAGGAGCGACGCGCAGATCTGAAAGCGACGTTGGCCCAAAGACGACGGGGTCTTGCGAAAGGATGGTACAAGTTCTCCCGCAACCCGTTGTCGGTCATCGGCTTGGTCGTTCTGTGCATCATTGTGCTGGCGGCGATCTTCGCGCCGTACATCACTCCATACCCGGAGCATGCGAAGCCGTTCACCAATTTCAGCGACCGAAGCCTCGCGCCGAGCCGGACGTATTGGTTCGGAACCGATCGGGTGGGCCGCGACATCTTCAGTCGGATAATCCACGGGTATCGATTCTCGCTTACGATCGGGATCGTGGTGTTGTCGCTCGGTGTGGCGCCCGGCGTGATCCTCGGACTCATCGCAGGATATCACCAAGGGACATGGATCGAGACGGTGATCATGCGGATCACTGACGTCTTCCTCGCCGTTCCGCCACTGGTCTTGGCCTTGGCGATTACGGCGATGTTGACCCCAAACTTGATCAACCAAATGATGGCGATTGCGCTGGTTTGGTGGCCATGGTATGCGCGGCTCGTCTTCGCGCTTGCTTCGTCGCTTCGCAGTGAGTACTTCGTCCGTGAAGCCGAGCTGACCGGGGCAAGCAAGCTGCACATCATGTTTCGGGAGATTCTTCCAAACTGCCTCGCACCGGTTATGACGAAGATGACGCTCGATATGGGAATCGTCATTCTGCTTGGTGCCACGCTCAGCTTCATCGGGCTTGGCGTTCAACCGCCGAAGCCGGGTCTCGGAACGATGGTCGCCGAAGGGGCGAAGCGGCTACCCGGCGAGTGGTGGGGAACGATCTTCCCGGCGCTGGCGATCGTGATCGTCATCCTGGCGTTCAACCTGGTCGGCGACGGATTGCGCGACGTGTTCTCCGTCGAGGAGGTGTAGGCGGATGGACGATCTGCTCGCGATCAAGAATCTGCACGTTGGCTTCCGGATCTTCGAGGGCCGTCTGCATGTACTCAATGGCGTTCAGTTGGACGTGCGAGAGGGCGAACGGGTCGGGTTGGTCGGCGAAACCGGGTGCGGGAAGACGACGACGGTCAAATCGGTGCTCCGTGTGTTGCCGAAACCGCCGGCGGAGGTCCTCGACGGTCAGATCCTGTACCGTGGGCGCGACGTGCTTGACATGTCGCGACGTCAGATGATCATGTTGCGTCGTCACGAACTGACTGCGATCTTCCAGGATCCGCTTCAATCACTGAATCCGGTATTCACGATCGGAACGCAGCTACGCGATATCGTCAAAGACTCGGCGATCGGCCGAGGAAAGCGTCTGTCCCGCCGAGACGTAGAAGACCGATGCATCGAGGCACTCCGGGAGACCGGCATGCCGGACCCGGAGCGGATCATGACGAACTACCCGGTTCAGCTCTCGGGCGGGATGCGCCAGCGGATATGTATTGCCGAGGCGCTGTCGACGAACGCGCGGCTACTGCTGGCGGACGAGCCGACGACGAATCTCGATGTCACAATCCAGGACCAGATCCTCCGCAAGCTCGACGAGCTGGTCGAGGAGAAAGGGGCATCGGTCGTCATGATCACGCACTCGATGGGAGTCGTGCGAGACCTGACGGAGCGGGCGAACATCATGTATGCGGGGTCGATCGTCGAGGCGGGCGAGACCCGCGAATTGCTCGAGACACCGAAACATCCTTACACGAAGGGTCTGATGGCGAGCGTCCCGAAGCTGACCGGCGAGGGGATCAGTGAGGGTATCCCCGGCAGGATCCCGAACTACCTCGATCCACCCTCCGGGTGTCGTTTTCATCCACGTTGCGAGCATCAAATGGATATCTGCACGAACGAGCCGCCGCCACTGTATGAGATCGGCGACGGGCACCGCGTCGCGTGCCATCTGTATCGGGAGGCGTCATGAGCGACAGTCCCATCCTTTCCGTCAGCCGGCTCGTCAAGCACTTCCCCACCAAGGCGGGGGTCGTTCGGGCCGTCGACGACATCTCGTTCGACGTGGCAACGGGCGACACGCTGGGGTTGGTCGGTGAGTCCGGATCGGGCAAGACGACGACTGCGCAGTGCATCTTGGGGATCTACCCGCCGACATCGGGACAGATCTCGTTCGACGGCGCGCCGATCGGCGTCGTGTTCAATCGGCGCAGGAAGGTCCTAAAGCGGAAGATACGGATTGTCTTCCAGGATCCTGGCTCGTCGCTGAACCCGAAACGGACGATCAAGCAGATTCTCACGGTTCCGTTGAAGGTCCACGGGATGGGGAGTGCACGAGAGCGTCTCTCGATGATGAGCGAGCTGCTGGAAATGGTAGAGCTCCCGCCGGCTGAGTATCTGTACAAGCATCCGCAGGCGATTGGGGGTGGCGAGAAACAGATGGTGGCCATAGCGCGCGCTCTGGCGACGAACCCGCGATTCGTCGTACTGGACGAGCCGACGTCGGCCCTCGATGTCTCGGTACAAGGGAAGATTATCAACCTGTTGATGCGATTGGCGGAGGAGCTCGAACTGACATATCTGTTTATCACGCATGACTTGAGCTTGATGCGCAACGTGGCCACGCGGGTGGCGATCATGTACTTGGGGAAGCTTTGCGAGATTGCGCGGACGGAGCAGTTCTTCCGTGCGCCGCAGCATCCGTACACGAAGATGCTGCTGTCGTCGATTCCGGTGGTGACCTCGGATGAGGAGGCATTGAAGCCGACCAAGATCGTGTCGCAGGGTGAGATCCCGAGCCCGGTGAACGTCCCGCCGGGGTGCAGTTTCCACCTTAGGTGCCCCGCTCGGATGCCGATCTGCTCGCAGATCGATCCCGAGATGCAGGAACTGGCGGATGGGCAGATGGTTCGTTGCCATCTGTACAACCACTCTCCGGACTAGGAGAAGCTATGGGGCAGCGGCTGACCATCGACGAAGCCGAAACGGCTGCTCTCCGATCGGCATCATCGTGAGTGCGGCCGTAGACGGGGTGCACCCCTACGGGAGATGAGGCCGAGCCGCGAGTTCCTCATCGGGACGGTCCGCCAGCCAGTGGCAGAACCGACCGAGGCTGGCGTGTACTGCGGCGAGGATCGCCTCGCCCTTCTCGACGGTGGCGAGCGCCGGGTTGCCGACATTGCCGCATCCCGTGAAATCGCGTGCATCGGCTCCGACCAGAACGCCTTCGACCGTCTTTCCCCAGGCGGTCGCCGGATCGGCGCCCGCGAAGCGATCGCGACGGACTAGTTCGGGAGCGATAACCAGCAATAGGCTCGTCTCGATCGACCCGGCGTGAGCCGTTGGGTCCGGGAAGAGTTGCTCAAGCGTCGATGCCGCGGAGACCCACCAGTTGAAGACGAATGCGTAAATGCCGCCCTCCCGAAGGTGCGAGACAGCCTCCTGTAGCGGGCCGGCATTCGATCCGTGTCCGTTGACGATCACGAGGCGCCGCAGACTATGCGATGCGAGAGATTCCGCGATGGCGACGACGTGATCTCGAAGGACGGTCGGTTCTACGGTGAGCGTTCCCCAGTACTGCCGATGTTCGATCGACACGCCGATGGGAATGCCGGGGACAAGCAGCCGGTCCGCGGCATTTGCCGCATCCCGTGCGATCCGTGAGGCGATCAGCCAATCGGTGGCTAGAGGCAAGTGGGGGCCGTGCTGCTCGATGGCTCCGACGGGGAGTATCGCGAACGCAGCACCGCGAATCGCATCTCTCGCGTCGGGCCACGCCAGTGTGGATAGATCCATCGGGCCTCCTTGGCGGAAGCCGCCCGACAGCGTGAGGCCGCGCCGGGCAGCTTCCGAGACAGCTTATGCTGGCGACGGCCTAGGCGGCGCCGAGTTCCGAGGTGCAGTGCGGGCAGCGGGTCGCGTCGAGCGGGATGGCCGTCTTACAGAACGGACAATCCTTCGTGCTCGGCGCCGCGGCCTCCTTCGGCTTCTCCGTCCGCTGGTACGCCCGGGCGATCAAGAAGACGACGAGCGCGATGATCAGGAAGTTGATGATCGTGTTGATGAACGCGCCGTAGTAGATCGCGGCGGCACCGGCTTCCCGAGCCGCGGCCGCGGATTCGTAGACCTGGCCGGACAGGTTGATGTACAGGTTCGCGAAGTCCACATTGCCCACCAGCTTCCCGATGATCGGCATGATCAGGTCGTTGACGAGCGAGCCGACCAGCGTGCCGAACGCGCCGCCCAGAATGAACGCGACCGCGAGCTGGACCAGGTTGCCCTTCCGAATGAACGCCTTGAAGTCGTTCCACATCGTCGAACCTCCCGTTCCCTTGGAACCACGCGGCGTATCCACCGCCGCCGCCCTCATTCGCTATCATACGACGAACCCGTCGCCCGAAGGCAAACGGGACACGGGGGGGGAGGAGGCCGTCGAATGGAGCTGACGAAGCGGGATCGGGAGATGCTCGACGGCCGCTTTGGAGAGGCGGCGCGATTCGCGATGTCGGTCGTCGTTCGGACGGCGGAGGCGGTCGGGGCCGAAGCGCTGCTGTCGATCGAGGGGGCGCACATCGATGCCTGTGCGTTGAGGAGCGCTTCGAGTCACGATGTGATCCGACACCTCGCCGAAAACGGGGGGCGCGTCTCGGTGCCGACGACGCTGAGCATGGTGTCGCTCGATCTGGAGAACTGGCGCTATCTCGGCATCGACCCCGGACACGCCGAAGCGGCGACGCAAATCGCGGACGGGTATCGGGCCCTCGGATGCATCCCGACCTGGACGTGCGCCCCGTATCAGGGGTACCTGACGCCGCGGTTCGGACAGCAGCTCGCCTGGGGCGAGTCGAACGCAGTGGCCTACGCGAACTCGGTTCTCGGGGCACGGACCAACCGATACGCCGACTACCTCGACATCTGCGCGGCGATCACCGGACGCGCTCCGTACACGGGTCTCCATCGCGGCGAGAACCGACGGGCAACGGTGCGCGTGCGCGTCGGGGGCGTTCGGGCCTCCGAGTGGGACTCGCCGACGGCGTGGGCGGCGCTTGGGGCGTTCGTCGGAGGAGCGGTCGGCGAGCGCGTCCCGGCGATCGAGGGGCTGTCGGAGCTTCGCCCATCGAACGATGCGCTGAAGGCGTTCGGCGCGGCCGCGGCGTCGTTCGGATCGCTCGGGCTATTCCACGTCGTCGGCACGACGCCGGAGGCACCCGATCTACAGACCGCCAGTCAGGGACGGTCGCTGTCGGAGACGATGCACGTGACGCCGGTCGAGCTTCGTGCGACGTGGGACGAGCTATCGAGCGCCGAGCCGGAAACGCCGATCGACGCGGTTGTCTTGGGCTGTCCACATGCTAGCTACGCCGAACTCGAAGGACTGGCGGACGCGATCTCGCGGCGCGGCGACGCACGGTCCCACGAGAACGTTCAGTTTCTCGTGTTCGCCAGCGCTCCGATGGTCGAACTCGCCCGTCGCGGGGGGTTGCTCGAGCCGCTCGGGCGCTTCGGGGCGACGATCGTCCGCGATAGCTGCCCGTTCCACGCTCCGGTGGTGGCGGCGGAGGCGACGACACTGATGACCGATTCCGGGAAATGCGCCTACTACGCCCCGGGAGAACTCGGGGTTCGGGTCGCGTTCGGCACGATCGACGCTTGTGTCGAGTCGGCGAGGACCGGCACGGTGCGCGGCGGGGAGGGACCGTGGCTTCGACGCTGAGAGGAACGGCGATGGTTGTCGGCGAGGCCGAAGGGATCGTTCTTCGTTCCGATCGCGCGATCTCGCTGTGGGGCGGGATCGATCCATCGAGTGGACGGATCATCGATCGGCGCCATGACCGCCACGGCGAATCGATCGTCGGCCGGGTGTTCGCGATCCCGGCGGAAAAGGGGTCGAGTACGGGCAGCGCAGTCCTGCTCGAATTGATCCGCGCCGGGCTGGCGCCGGCGGGGATCGTGACGTCGGAGACCGCGCCGATCCTCGCCGTCGGGTCGATCGTCGCCGAGGAGCTGTACGGTGCTGGCATCCCGATCGTGTGTCTCGGCCCGCGGGATTGGACGAAGCTGGTCGACGGGGAGTGGGTCCGGATCGGCGGCGATGGATCGATCACCCGTCCTTGACAAGCCATTCTCGACCGACTACCGTGAACGCATTCCACGAGAAGAGGTGGTCCGAATGACGATGCATCGACATTCGCAGACGATCCGGCAGCCCGTAGCTGCGGACTGCATCCGAGCCTCCCTCCTTCTCGCCTCCAATCAGGACGTCCCACACGGGGCGCATCGCTAGCCAACCTCGGCCGACCGGCCGATTGTCGTAAGACAAGCTACCTAGGACCGAAGATCGGAATGTGTTGCATTCCTGACTGGAGATTGACCATGCGCATTACCACGGAATCCGCACGCGCTGCCGTGCTTCGTATCAAGAGTGAGATCGTTCTCGCTGCCGGGAAGTACCTCCGCGAACAAGGCTTCATCGAGATTCTCCCTGTGCTGCTGTCCCCAATCACCGACCCGCTTCACCACGAGACGTATGGAGGAACCGTGGAGTACTACGGGACTCCCTATCAGTTGACCAAGAGCATGATCCTTCACAAGCAGTTGGCGCTGCGTACGCTGCCGCGCATCTTCTGCTTCTCGCCGAATGTGCGGATGGAGCCGGCGGAGCGGAGATCCTTCGGACGCTACCTGGCTGAGTTCGTGCAGTTGGATCTGGAGATGCGGGATGCGACGCGGGACGACATCATCACGCTTGGAGAGGGATTGGTCCTGTCCGTGTTCGGGGCCGTCTCGGCGCGGTGTGCAGCGCAACTTCGAACGCTCGGCCGAGACCTTCGCATTCCGATGGCACCGTTCGACCGGATCCCGTTCGGGGAGGCAGCCGAGCGGCTCGGCGAGCCGTTCGACGATGCGCTGTCGGCGGAGCTGGAAGAACCCGCATGGGTGATCGACTTCCCGCGACGTGTGCGGGAGTTCTACGATCGGGAGGACCCCACGCGTCCGGAGATCCTGCTTGACATGGACCTTCTCTACCCGGAGGGATACGGCGAGGCGCTCTCCGGCGGGGAGCGGGAATACGAGCCCCGCCGGATTCGTGACCGGCTCGATCGCGACGGGATCCCTCGCGAGCGCTTCGCGCTCTACCTAGAGCACGCGGATGGCGGCCTGCCGAAAAGCGCCGGATTCGGGATCGGCATCGAACGGCTCACGCGGTTCGTCGCTGGGCTCGATCGGATCGAGGATGCACGCTTGTTCGCGAAGCCGCCAGGCGACTGCCTCGCGATCTAGCCCTAGGCTCGGATGCTTCGAGGGCGCGGCGACGTGTACGGCCTACGGTCTCTCGGTCGCCGATGCCCTCCTCGCCAGAGAGGTAGCGGAGCCCTTGTACCGTTCCGGTCTGCCATGCCGCTCGCTACCAGGACTTGACAGATCGTGGTTTTTGGGGTTCGATGGAGTCGAAAGGGCGGAGGTGCATATGAAAGCCAAGCGTCTCGGTCTGTCTTGGGTGCTCGCTGCGCTCTGCGTCGGAGGCCTCGCCGCCTCGGCTCAGACGATGTCCGGTTTTGCCCATGGGGAACTCGCACTCGGCTTCTGGGGGACGTGGCCGGAATCGATCGAGATCGAGTCGGAACTCGGCATCGAGTACGCGATCGACGCGTGGTCATTCGGCGCGCTCCTGACCCTTGCGGGGACCGATCTCGAGGACCTGGCATTCTTGGCGGAAGGTTCGCTGGGGGCGGTTTCGGTCTATTCTCTGTACTGGCTGTGGCCATCAAACGGTCCGAACTGGCTGCCCGGGGGCGGGTTTGCCGCGGATTGGGAAAACGCATTCTGGATGAACATCGGCGGCGTCGAGATGTGGTCGTTCTTCAGTCTCAATGAACTGGACGCGTTCGGAACGTTCGAGAGCGGTGCCGGGCTTGCGATCGGCGGTCACGGGACGGCCGGGGGAGTCGAGATCTGGGCCCAGACGTCGTTCAATCTGGTTCCGAACCTCGCATTTATCTACTGGAACGGCTTCGAGTCGACCGTGGACCAAAACCTCGCTTGCGACTTGATCGAAGTGGCGTACCCGACCTGCGCGCTGGGTTTCACGTACGCCGAAGCGTACATCGACTTCCCCTTCTGCTGCGCGGAGGCGACGGCTTGGATCGGCTTCGATTGCCTCGGGTTCGACGGGGTGGAGTTCTGGACACGCGAACTCGCGATCGGCGAGACGGCCCTGTCACTCGAATGGGTGGGCCTCTGGTTCGGGCTGGACGCGAAAGAGGTGGGTCTCTGGTTCGATCTCGACATCGGGCATACGGCGTGCATCGAGCCGTTCGTCACGCTCGACATGGACGACATGACGGTGATCGATGGACTGGAGATCGACGCACTCGAACTTGCCTGTACCGTCGGAGACGTTTCGGTCCGGATCGCCGAGCTCTTCTCGATGGACGACTTCTACCTCGGAATCGACGGCGCGATCCACCCGGTGGAGCCGCTCGTGCACTGGATCATCCCGGCCCAGTGCGTCGAGCCGATGTACGACGCAAAGCAGGCGATCGCAATCGAGATCGACCGTACAGACGATTGCTGCTGCGGCACGTCCTTCGGGCTGTACAACTTCTTCGATCCCGATCTCGACGGCGTGCTGTTCGACTGGTTGGGGCTCAGAGCGCGCGTCGTCTCGTCGGCAAGTTCTTCCGTCTCGATGTATTTGGAAACGTGGATCGGATACGACGGCGTAGAAGCGATCCTGTTCGGCTTCGACTACACGTGGGGGACGCTGCGGGCGCTCACGAACGAGCTGGACTGCTGCTTGCTCTTCTAGCTGCATCCGGACGGGAACCAAGCGGGGACGTCCTGCGCTGGTGGGATGTGTCCCGCGCGTACCGTATACTCCGTGCGTCATGTGTACGGGAAACGGCGTCACCGATCTGAGTCGGATGGATCAGACCGCCCTCCACGGCACGATGACGATGTGCGGGTTGGCCTAGGCGCGAAGCCGTTGCGTCCAGGTCGCCCGACGAAGGACTACAGGCTCCGCCTGTGGTCCGTTTCTCTTGGGCGGACGCGTCGGATCGCATGATGGAAGGAGCTTGCGGGATTCCCGTGGGTCGAGGTGATCATGGACCAGGAGAAGCGGACGATGGCAGGCAGCGTGTTGGACGTCGACGGCGTTCTCGGAGACGCAACGGATTCGGGGCATGCCGCTCCGGGCCGAACGACGATCGCGACGACGTCGATGCGGGCTGCGTCGCTCCGCTCGCTCGATCCGTTGATCGCCGATCTTGTGGGCCGTGAACGGCGGCGGCAGCAGGAGAAGATTATCCTGATCGCATCGGAGAGCCGTCCGCATCCGGCCGCCCTCGAAGCGCTCGCATCTCCTCTGACCAGCCTGTATGCCGAAGGCTACGCGCCGCGACGCATGCGGGAGGCCTCGCTTGAAGAACTCGGAGAGGTCGAGCAGCTGCTGGCGGTGCACCGCCAGCGCGGGAACCGCCGCTTCTACCAGGGGACGGAGATCGCCGATATCGTCGAGTGCGTTGCGGAACGGCGCGTTGCGGCCTGCTTCGCGACCGAGTCCTGCCCGGCGCAGCGGATTCGTGCGAACGTGCAGCCGCTGTCGGGATCGGCGGCAAATCTCGCGGTCCTCGAGGCGCTCCTGGAGCCGGGTGATACGATGATGGCGATGGCGCTCGCCGAGGGCGGACACCTGACGCATGGCTCGCCGTACAGCGTCACCGGAAGGCGATACCGTGTCGTGTCGTACGGGACGGATCCGGCGACCGGACGACTCGACTACGAAGAGATGCAACGCCTCGCTGAGGCGCACCGACCGAAGCTTCTGATCGGCGGATTCACGTCGTACCCATGGAGCCCGGACTGGTCTCGGTTTCGAGAGATCGCCGACGGCGTCGGGGCTCTCCTGCTGGCTGACATCGCGCACGCGGCCGGTCTCATCGTTGGGGGTGCCTATCCAAATCCGATGGGGATCGCCGACGTCGTGACCTTCACGACCCACAAGACCTTCTGTGGACCTCGTGGGGCGGTGATCCTGGCGCTCGACGAACGGATCGCGCGCCGGATCGATCGATCGGTCTTCCCCGGACTGCAGGGCGGCCCGCACGTCAACAAGATGGCGGCGATCGCGGTCGCGGCGCACGTCGCCGGCACGGAGGCGTTTGCTTCGCTGCAGCGTCAGATCGTGGCCAACGCAGTCCAGCTAGGCGATGCACTGGTCCGGCGCGGGCTGACGCTCGCGTACGGCGGGACCGACACCCACCTGTTGCTCGTCGACCTGCGTCCGCTTGCCGTCCCGGGAAAGCTCGCGGCGCGGGTGCTCGATCGCGCCGGGATCGTATGCAATCGGAACGTCATTCCCGGGGATCGCGACGGATCGGATCCTCACGGGATCCGCCTCGGCACGCCATGGGTGACCCAGCGGGGCATGGGGCGCCGGGAGATGGACGCAATCGCCGAGGTCATCGCGCGGGTGCTGTTCGCGCTGGCGGTATCCGTTGCGCGGGGAGGCGACGGGGAGGCGGACGACGATTGGCTTTCTGCGGTGGTTGACAAGGCGGCCGCGGACGTCCAATCCATCGTCGAATCGCGGGCATGAGCGGCGATTTCGAGACGGACGCGAACGGGAATCGGCGGTGGCACTCGGCCCGCGCGAGGAGCCGTGCTGCTAGGAACGATCCGTCAGCCGTCCGCTCTCGAAGTCGCCCTCGGGGATCTCGATGAACTCGAGCCCGGTGTCGGACGCGATCCGATCGCACAGATGGGCGACGCCGGGCAGCTCGGTCTGGGTATGCGTCCCGACGATCAGATTGATCTTGCGGTAGCGCGCATACTGCACGGCGTAGAGTGAGGACTCGCCGGTCACGTACGTGTCGCAGCCGAGATCGACGGCTTCCTCGATGACGTCGGTTAGGCTTCCTGCGCCGGTGGTCACTCCGATTCTCTCGACGCGACGGGGTCCGAACGTCCAGGTGCGGACGGCCGCCGCGGTGACCGCGCGGAGACGGTTCGCCAGATCGGCGATGGGGATCGGGCGGTCGAGTCGTCCGACACGCCCGCAGGGCAGTCCCTCGAACACGGCGAACGGCTTTTTGATCCGGAGTCCCAGGCGCTCGGCCAGCGTCGCGGCGGTTCCGAACGGCGCGGCGTCGAGCGGCAGATGGACGAAGACATGGGAGATCCCGTCGTCGGCCAGGATGCCGTGGGCCTCCGAGCGTAAGCCGAGGAGGAAGTCCCACGCGTCGTGGTGCGTGACGAGCGCATCGACGCCGAGCGCCACCGCCTGTGCGGCGGTGATCGGGTCCAGGTTCGTTGCATAGGCGACGCGCTCGATCTCGCGATCGGAGTTCGCGACGGCACCGAATTCCCCATCGACATCAGAAACGCCAATCGGCTCGAAGGTCGCCTCGATGCGGTGGACGAACTCCTCGAATGTCATCGGCATCTCTTCCTTGTGATGTGACCGGTCCGACTCAAGCGGTGACGGTCCGTTACCGAGCCAAGACGACACGATTCCTTCCCGATTCCTTCGCTCGATAGAGGGCGTCATCGGCGAGCTGAACGAGCTGATCTTTCTGCTCGACCTCACGATTGGGAAAAGCTGCAGCGCCGAGGCTTGCCGTGACGCGAATCGTCTGCGATCCATCGGTGACGCTGCTGTCCTCGATGGCGCGCCGGAGCCGCTCGGCGACCAGCTGGAGATCCTCCATCGAGGCCGCCGGGAGCACGGCGAGAAACTCCTCTCCGCCGTAGCGGACGAGCACGTCTCCGTCGCGAAGGACGGTCCGCGCGATTGCGGAGATCGAGATCAGCACGCGGTCGCCGACCAGATGGCCGTAGGTATCGTTGACCTGTTTGAAGTGGTCGATGTCGAACATCAGCACGCCGAGCGGTGCGTTCAGACGCACGGCGCGATCGAATTCCTCGTGGAGCCGCCCCATACCGAAGCGGCGATTGTAGATGCCCGTCAGCGGATCGAGCGCCGCGAGCCGCTGCAGGCGGTCGTGGGCGATCGCGTTGTTCAGCGCGAGCCCGAAGCTCTGTCGGAATAGCTCCATCCGGGTTTGCGCCTCGGAACTGAACGGCACGGTGGCCGCGAGCACGACGACGCCCAGCGGGATGCTCTTGTACATGGCTGGCAGGATGAAGACGTCGGTCGGGCGGAACGACGCGACGACGCCGTCGACCCGAATGTCGTCAGGGAACCGGATCGTCTGCATCTGCCCGGTGCGTACCGCGAGACGCACGTGATCGCTGTCGGCGAGAGTGCCGGCGTCGTCCAGTCCGTGTGAGGCGACGGGCACAAGCTCCCCACCGGACTCATACAGGATCGCTCCCCCGGACGCACCGGTGTGCTGAAGAAAGCTCTCGAGGGCTCGCTGTGCGAGGCTCTCCAGTTCGAGTTGGCTGGTGAGTAGGTTCGAAAACGACCGTACGGCCGCCTGCGTTTCGAGCGAGTAGGCGAGGGCTTGGACGAGGCGGTTGAACGCCACGGCGCTCTCCCCGATCTCGTCTTTCGAGTCGACCTCGATCGTGCAGTCCTCCGGGGTGCACCGCCCGGTGTCGCCGGATACAGCCGATTCCAGGATCGTCTCCTCGATGTGGGTCATCGCGTGGGCGAGGATCCGCATCCGACGCCCGACGACGAGTCGCGCCAGGGCATAGTTGATCGCGCCGGCGAGCGCGCCGGCACCGAGGCAGGCGAGGAAGAACGTCGCCGTCAGCGCCGTTCGGGACGGGACGCCGAGCAGCATCACGAAGAACGGGAAGACAACCCCGATGCCGAGCCCGAACGCGATCATCCAGATTGCGAGATCGTGGAAGACCTTCCTCGTGATCCTCATCGTGTGGCTCCCTCCTCTCGAGTCCGGCGGTTCCATCCCGATTGTACCTGGCATCCGCGCGATGTGGCGTGAGCGGGTCGGGCGGGTTGACGGGGCGGCATCGCGTACTGCCTATTGGGACGCCGTATTGTCGGTATTTGGAGTCGCGGCTACACTTCACAAGTGATCATGTGACTGCTATTGCAAGGGCGGCACTGCGTGGAATCTCGTGGGTGGTTAGGGTTATCGAGGGCGGAGCATCCCGCGCCCAGATGAAGACCGTCGCATGACGCAGGAAGGGCGGGATCTATGAACCGATGGCAAAGGCGTGCTGCAGGATGGGCGGTCGTGATGGTGGTTCTCGTTCTGGGCGGCTGCCTTCCCCCGTCGGAGGAGGAGCTGGCGGCGGTGAACTACAGCCCGTCGGCGGGCGGAGACTGGGTCGTGTCGACGCCCCAGGCGGAGGGTTTGGATCCGCTGCTCATCGCCGAGTTGTACTACCACGCGGCGCAGCTGGAGACGCTTCGAGGGCTGCTGGTCATCCGGAACGGTCATCTGATTGCCGAAGGGTACTTCAACGATGGATCGATCGGGCAGAAGGCGCGACTGCAATCGGTGACGAAGAGCTTCACATCGGCGCTTGTCGGGTTGGCACTGGAGCAGGGGCTGCTGTCCGGCGTGGATCAGAAGATGCTCGATTTCTTTCCCGAAGTTGCCGGTGAGATCTCCGATCCGAGAAAGAGGGAGATCACCCTCCGGCAGATGCTTCAGATGCGGGCCGGGTATCCATGGGAGGAATCGGATGCCGCCCTCTGGGCGGGACTCCTATCGGGGTACTATGTCCCGCTGCTCGAAGGCTTTCCCGTCGTGTCCGACCCGGGCACGGCATTCCACTACAGCAACCTGACCGCCAATTGGCTGGGGATCATCGTCGATCGGGCGAGCGGCATGCGTCTCAAAGCCTACGCTGAGGAGCATCTGTTCGCTCCGCTGGGCATCGAGCCGGGCAGCTGGGGAACGGATGCGGAGGGTCACAACAACGGCTGCGGCGATCTCCATCTGACCGCCCGCGACGCGGCCAAATTCGGCTTGCTCTATCTCGACGGTGGGGTGTTCGACGGAGAGCGGATCCTCTCGGCCGATTGGGTGCAGCAGTCTCTCCAGTCGTACACGGAAGATGCGTTCTCGGAGATGGGGGGAAAGAGGCTCGGCCGCTACTTCCGCGATGTCGGCTATGGCTACCAGTGGTGGTCCGCCCGGGTGGGCGATCATCACGTCAGCTTCGCGTGGGGGCATGGCGGGCAGTTGATCGTCCTGCTCGACGCGTACGACCTCGTGATCGTCACGACGGCATACCCCTTCTGGCTCGAACACAACGACCAGTCGTGGAAACACGAAAGGGCGACGATCGATCTGGTGGGTGGGTTCATCGATTCGTTGCCGTAGCGGCGTGCGCGGGGACGATCCCGCTTTCGTCCCGGAACGCGTCGCTCAGCACAGAACGAACCACACGGTGCGATGCCCCGCTGCGGGGTGGGCTCGCGGTGGCGTTTCGAAGGGAAGTCCAGCGTTCGCTTGACAGGCTGTATGTTCGCGAATAGAGTATGTTCGCGTTACGCGAACATCGAAAAGGAGCGAACATGGCGGCCCAAGAGACCCTAGTCAAGCAATGTGTGGGGATTCTGCACGCGATCCTGGATCCTTTGTCGGTTCGAATTGCGTACCAGACGACCAACCGCCCCCGGGCAGTGGACGCGATTGTCGAGATTGTGCCGCCGGATCGGACGGGAGTCCGACTCTGCGCCGTTGTTCGTCGGGGGCTGAGGCCGGCGACGCTCCCGCAGCTGCTTGAGCAGATCGAGGCCACGGCGGCCGTGGATCGCTGCGATCAGGCCATCGTCTTCACCGACTACGTCGCGCCGCCGCTGGCCGAGACGCTTCGGAAGCACAAGGTCAATTTCGTTGATATCGCCGGCAACGCGCACGTGGGCGGCCCTGGTCCGATATCGGTCTTCCACACCGGGAACCGCCCCCCCCGCAGACCGGCGATCCGAGGCCAGGATTTCACCGAGTCCGGCGCGAAGATCCTCTTCTTTCTTCTCCAGCATGGCCCGAGGGTCCGCGCGACCTACCGCGACATGCAGTCGGCCGTTGGGGTCTCGCTCGACAAGATCTCGAAGGTCGTGAACGAGCTGGCCAAGGATCGACTCCTGATCGCCCGAACGCGCGGGGACTACGAAATTCTTGATGCCGGAGCGCTTCTCGACCGCTGGGTCGGAGCCTTCGCCGCGAAACTCGAGCGGAAGCTTCTCCTTGGCGAGTACCGCGCACCGACCGGCGATGACTTCGCTGCGCTGGCGGATCGCATCCACGCCGCCGAGCTTCCCGCCGTGATCGGAGGAGAAGTGGCCGCCGGCCGACTCACCGACTACCTCCGTCCCAGTGCCGTGCGCCTGTACGTGTCGGAGGACGCGCAGGCGGAACTGCAGCGGGAGCTTCGGCTGGCTCCGGCGCTGGACGGGAACATCGAGCTGTGCACGGCGTTTGCAGCCGACCTGGGCCGGCCGATCGGCGACGATGGGTTCCTGATCGCCGATCCGGTGCTCGTCTACGCCGAACTGATGTCGAAGGACGACGTGCGCTTGGGCGAGACCGCCCTTCGGCTGAGAGAGGAACACCTGGCATGGACCGCGTAGAACGCCTCGAGCCGCGCCTTGCTGGGGATCTGTGCGAGGCAACCCGTGCGCTGACCGAGGCCGGAATCCCGTATGCGGTGATCGGAGCCAACGCCTTGATCCTGCACGGGATCGTTCTGCCACGCACGACGCGGGATCTCGATCTGGTCGTGGTGGCGGAAGGGGGCCTCGACCGGCTGCGCGGCGTTCTGGAAGCCGTGGGATTTCGCTCGACGAGCATCGCACACCGGTTCGTGACCGGCGCCGGGACCGACGTCGATATCCTCCCGCTCTCTCCGAAGTCGGAGACGAGGATCGAGTTTCCCGACGGCGAGCGGATCCGCTCGGTGGGCTTGCCGGAATCCGTACGATACGCGGAAGACATTGAGAGTGGGAAGTGCACGCTTCGCGTCGCCCGGTTGCCGATCTTGGCTGCGATCAAGGTGCATGTGGCGACGGTCCGCATGGGGGACCGCGATCTGACGGACGCGCTCGCCATCATGGTGCAGTTCGAAGCTCGCGGCACGCGCAGATTCGAACTCGACTACGAGGTGGTCTCGGGGCTTGTCTGGGAGACGGCCGGCGCGTTTCTGCTCGGATGCGATGCGACTGCGGTGCTGGAAGAAGAGTCGCGTGATCGCGTCGAGCGGGCGGTCCAAACCTTGCTCGAGAACCCGAGAATGGCCGACGACCAACCGTGGGGTGAGGAGAGGGCGCCTCTGCTTCGCGCGTTCCGCGCCGGACTTGGCACACAATTCTCCAGCGACGACGGCTAGCCGCCTGTGCGTGAACCCGGATTCGAGCTCCTTCCCCTCTGGATGGGATGCGGATCACGAGAAGTGCCGAAGACCAGACTCCTCCCCAAGGGACGCGGAGCGCACCCGGTTGGGACGTGAGGATTAAGTTGAGGTATGTGCTACCGTGGCCATGTCCGAAGTTCCTCGATACGAACTCCTTCCCCCTCTTTGATGGGGGAAGGTTGGGTAGGGGGTGAGGATTAAGTTGAGGTATGTGCTACCGTGGCCATGCCATCCTCTCCGGGTATCGCAGGTGTTGAGGGTAGAGATGCTCAACCTTTGTCAGACCCCCATCGATCCGAGCTTCTTCCCTCGCACGGAG
>Ga0272441_10003074_pt1 | contig 32578 bp, 21 predicted proteins | sample SSMProp6N_FD_193582 | JGI IMG/M metagenome (GOLD analysis project Ga0272441, IMG submission 193582) | Marine sediment archaeal communities from Little Sippewissett salt marsh, Falmouth, MA, United States - SSM-Prop-6N | ecosystem: Environmental > Aquatic > Marine > Wetlands > Sediment ... | reverse complement strand
CGGACACCGCCTCGCTTTTGCTGGCCTCGATCGTGCCGCCGTAGGCACCCATATTAATACGCCCACCATTGGGCGCCGGCTCGTCACCGACGGACATGCCAGGATCACCCGCGTCTATACACGGACTCGACATGGGATCGAGCACCCAAACGTTGTTTAAGGAATCCCAGCGGCCGTTCTGAGATTTCAGGTGGCAGTCACCTTTAATCCAGATGCCGTCTATGTTCCAATGGATCGGGTCGGCATACTGCGGATTTGTGTCAATCATGCCGTTTCCCAAAACTGCTATGGAACCTGGTTCAGCATCTATTGCCTGTAGACCGCCTTCCAGATCGGTGAAACTGGCATGGAGCGTACTGCCATACTCGAGCGAAATATGCGGCCCCGTAGGAGCGGCATGGCCCCAGATGATGCAGTTTTTTAGCTCTAAGGCGCCTCCTCTATTCAAGATTCCACTACCTACATCCGCTCTGTTGCCGCTGATAGTACAATTGACAAACGCTGTGTCACTATTAACCAGACTTAGGCCACCACCCCATTCCTGTGCGAAATTTCCACCGAATACGCAGTTGATCACCGTCGAGTTGCAGCCGCGGTCGCGCATGCCGCCGCCGTAGACTTCCGCCCGGTTGCCCACGAACTTGCAGCGTATGATCGTCGGACTGCACTGTGAGTAGTTATCGACTCCGGCTCCGACACCGGCGTCGTTCACGTAAAAAAGGCAGTCAATGATCTGTGGGCTACTTTCATGATTGAGAATTCCGCCGCCGAGAAGACCTTCTGCTGAGTTCAGGCTGAAATCACAGTCCCTGATGGTCGGATTACTCCGGTAATTGTACATCCCTCCCCCCCCGCTTGCCGAGTTTTTCATAAATACACAAAGCGTGACCACAGGGTTACTCCCTGAGTCATTGCCCATAGCGCCACCTTCGTAGGCGATGTTTTGCGTGAAGGAGCAATCCGTAACTTCTGGATTGCTCTCGTTGTTGAACATACCGCCCCCACAACCGTTGGAGGCCCGGTTTTGCGAAAACGAACAACCGCTTATGATTGGGTTGCTCTGGTGGTTGTACATGCCGCCCCCATTGCCCTCTGCCGTGTTGCCCCCGAAGTGGCAGTTCCTCACTGTGGGGCGACCTCCTTCGTTTCGCATGCCTCCACCGCTCCTATCTATGCCGGGATGCCGTGCATATCCGTATGCAATGGTGAAGCCATCCAGAACAGTCATTTGTGAGACCTGAGTGCTGGTGACAACATGATAACTCAACGCCAAGTCAGGATGAGGTTGCAGATAGCCGGAGAGGAATGTCTCATGTATCTGCCAGTCACGTTGGTCCCTGGTGGTCTCGGTGCCGATGAATCCTCCGTACAGTTGAACATTGTTCTTGAGAGCAAATGTTGCATCGGGATCGAGCGTCCCGTTAGGATTCACAGTGTCCTGGTCTGGCTTATACGTTCCCTCGGCGACCCAGATCTCGTCACACGCCGTGGCTGCGGCCAGGGCATCTTTAAGGTAATTGAAGGCGTCGGTCCAACTGCTTCCGTCGTTTGCTCCCGTAGCATCCTGGTCAACGAAAAGAATTTGAGCGCTTAGTACGGTGAAACTCCAAATCTCCCCTTTATAAATCATCCCATCAGCTTGCATAACATCAATGCGCCAGTAATAGGTCGTGCCCGGAACCAAGCCGTTCGGGTACGGGTGTCCCGGTATGCCCACGGTGAAAGACGTGGAGGTTTGATTGCCCATGAAGGTACTATCTAATTCTGTACCGTTGGCCACAGCAACGGCATCCTCACCGAAGTACACTTTATATAAGGCCGCCGGATCTACCGACGACCATGTGATAGTTGCCCAGGTGGCACAAAGAACGGTCCCATCGGCCGGATCGGGATTGATGGCCATGTTTTGTGCCCGCGCTTCATTTAAAAAGGCGAGAGTTTGTATGGAAAAAACAATAAGGGTGAGGCCCACAATTCTGAAAGTAAATCGTTCTTTCGCTTTCATTTTTCACTCCCTTCAAAAGTCATTATGATTTGATAACAAAACGATTCTTATGACGACTTCTACATCGCATTCGTCTTTGTTAATCTTCCGCTCATAGTAACTGTGAATTCCGCTAACAAGATGATTATAGTACAGTGGAGTACATTGTCCAAAAAAAAGAAACAGAAAAAAGAAAATTTCTATTTCGTCGATCAAATCCATGGACTCCACAGGTTTGTCTTCTTGAAACCGCGATCCTCGGGGTTTCGGCCTTTACAATAGCTTTTAAGAAGGGTAGAATGTCCTGCCTTATGGAAAAAATAGTGATTTACGATACGACGCTTCGCGATGGGATGCAGGCCGAGGGAGTGAGTTTCTCGCTCGAAGATAAGCTCGCCATCGCCAAACGCCTTGACGAGTTTGGCGTGGACTACATCGAAGGGGGCTATGCGGCTTCCAATCCCAAAGAAATGCAGTTTTTTGCTGAAATCGCGGGTTTGGGGCTGAAGAACTCCAAAATAACAGCTTTTGGAAGCACCCGCCGGGCCAATGTCAGCGTTTCAGATGATGCGTCCCTAAACGCTATGTTGGCCTGCAAAACACCGGCCGGGACGTTAGTCGGCAAAAGCTGGGATTTGCATGTAACAAAAGTGCTGGCGTGCTCACTCGATGAGAATTTGACGATTTGCGCCGAGTCGGTCGCACACCTCAAGAAGCGCGGCTTAGAGGTGATTTTTGACGCGGAGCACTTCTACGACGGTTACAAGGAGAATCCGGAGTATGCCATTCGGGTGCTTGAAGCCGCGGCGGAGGCCGGGGCCGATGCGTTGGTCTTGTGCGATACGAACGGGGGATGTTTGCCTGAGCAGGTGTACGAGATAACAAAGACCGTTTGCGAGCGATTGAGTACGATAACCATCGGGGTACATACGCACAACGATACGGATTGCGCAACGGGTAACAGCTTAGCGGCCGTTCGGGCCGGGGCCAGGCACGTCCAGGGCACCATCAACGGCTTGGGAGAACGGTGCGGCAATGCCAATTTGTGCACGTTGATCCCCAATTTGGCAATCAAAATGGGCTACGACGTCCTCAGCGACGAGAAAACCAGGACGTTGACGGAAGTGTCCCGGTTCATTTATGTCATCGGTAATATTGCACCGGTGATGAATATGCCGTACGTCGGCGAAAGCGCGTTCGCACATAAAGGCGGCCTGCACGTGGACGCGTTGCGCAAAAGCAAACGCACCTACGAACATATTGCTCCAGACCTGGTCGGTAATGAAAGACGGTTTCTCATCTCCGAATTGAGCGGCAAATCCACCGTTCTGGCTCAATTGGAGAAGACGGAGATTGCCGAGGATAAACAGTTGGCGCGAAAGATACTCAACCGGGTCCAGCACCTCGAAAATGAGGGCTATCAATTCGAGGCCGCCAACGCCAGCTTCGATTTACTCGTCAAAAAGATCATCGGCTCGCATAAATCGTTCTTCGAGTTGATCAAGTACAATGTGACCGTTGACAAACGTGCATCTGGAGAGCTTGTTACGGAGGCCACCGTCAAGCTGAAAGTGGGTGGTAAGACGGAGCACGTCGTCGGCGAAGGCGACGGCCCGGTGAACGCCCTGGATGCGGCGTTGCGCAAATCGTTGGAACGCTTTTACCCGAGTATTAGGGAAATCCAACTGATCGATTATAAGGTCCGCATCGTCAACAGCAAGGCCGGCACCGCCGCCCGCGTCCGCGTGATCATTCAGTCCAAGGACAAAACCTCGCACTGGGGTACGGTCGGCGTCTCCGAAAACATCGTGGAAGCCTCCTGGGAAGCGCTCGTGGACAGCGTCGAGTACAAATTGCAGAAAGATTCCTGATAATGCTGTCTTATTTGGTAGTGAATTAGTTCTATTGAAACCTTCTAAACGCATAGCCGTTGAGCATAAATGTGAAATCTTCTTCGTCTCCAGCAGCACGAGGCAGATAGAAACTGAAATTGCGGGCCGCTGTTACATCACAGGCCTGTTGGCACCAGTCGATTACACTTTTACTGAGCCATCGGTGCATTTCCGCACTGCCGTCGGCCCAGCCTAAAGTGCTTCTTTGCTTGCTGTGCCATATTGCAAAGGGATCTACCCATCCTTTTGACTTAGGATTCATAACCCAGGAACCATTGTTATATCCTCTGTAGTCGGCTTCTTCAACAAAGACAGATTTGCTGGCCGGTCTTTTTATCTCTGAATATTTTATATGAGGAATAATCTCCCAGGCGCCCGCCGGGTTTACTCCATTCATCCCGCCTGCAATAGAGTAACTGCGAAAGGCATATATCTCGGGGTTGTTCTCCCTCTTATCGGCAGGGCAGTTATATACGTCGACAGTATTGCTTACGTATGGAAAAAGCGCGCCGTTTCTTAAGGCCTCTTTCTTGTCCTCAACCATGTTGCCGGAAGGATTCAATACCCAGCTCCCGTTGGCTTCACCTGTTGTGCCCTTTACCAGCTCATCATCATTATCATCCTTATACATTATCCAGGCCAGTGTCATCGTGCGCAAATTCTGAACGCATACGGTACCTTTGGCCTGATTTTTAACCCGCTGTAAAGCAGGCATAAGAATTGCCATAAGGAGTGCTATAATCGCGATAACGACCAGTAGCTCAATGAGTGTAAAAGCTTTTGTCTTCATTGTTATCCCTTCTTTCTGGAAGAATTTCCCTAAACCAGAATTGCCCATTTACACGCCATAGAAACTCCTGCACACTTGAAATTCTATAATATCAGAATCTTATCGAGATTGCAGCATTTTTTTTGGTTGTACAGTTGAGTTGTTACATAGCCAAAATATACTCTGCTCCCGCTACTCACTATTTCTCGTGCTCACCAGCGAGAAGATACCGTAAAATGATAGAATGAAACAATCTGCGGGTCACACGGAATACGTCAACCGCCCGAATCCTCATTTCCTCGACCCGGACCTACTGAACCGCTTTCTTGAGATCGGCAAAAAGCGGCGCAGTATCCTGCCGCACTGAGTAGCAAGCAAAGAAAGGTAAACCGGTCTAATGGCCTGAAAAACGCGATTTTGCCGCTTGTTGCGGCTAAGTGCAAGTCAATGCAGGAGTTACGAATGGAGACGAAGGGAATCGAACCCTCATTTCCGCGATGCGACCGCGGCGTGCTCCCGTTACACCACGTCCCCGAAAGCAACCCTTTATCACGTTATTTTACGACCGAATGCCCAGGAATCAATATTTTTCTGAGTGTCATTATCAGAAAAAATCAGAAGGTCCATTTCTCATAGCACACGATTTTCTCAACCGATTCGCGTTTCGGCTCAGGTTTAGCGTCGGCCGGATAGCCAACGGTCATGAGCTCGACGATGATAATATCGTCGGGAATGCCTAAGATTGACCGGACTTTTTCCGTCTCGAACGAGCCAATCCAGCAGGTTCCAAGCCCTAACTCCGTAGCCTGCAAACAGATATGTTCGAGTGCGATGGCGACGTCAATGGGAGCGATGGCCTGGCCGCACCGCATGACATAATCGCTGTTGCTGCATGCCACGATGATGACCCCGGCTTTTTCAAAAACCTCCGGCCGGTTCGTACACTCGGCGACTTGCCGTTTGTTTTTGGTCTCCGTCACAATCAGAAAACGCCAATCCTGCATATTTCTGGCCGAGGGCGCCAGCCGGGCCGCCTCCAAAATGGTATCGAGTTTTTCCTGTTCTATGGCTTTCTCTTTATAAGCCCGGCAGGAATATCGTTTTCGAATTGTCTCCATAAGTGTCATATATAATCTCCTTGTATGGCTTAGAGAGCTCTGAAAAATTGAAGGTTAGGCATACTTTTGGAAAGAAAAAATCTGTTTTCTTGATTTTTTCTTTTAAAAAAAAGATCCAACAATAAAGCACGATGCACGCTACTTAACTTAGCAATTTGTTATTATATTGTATCCAATTATTTTTAGAAAATCCTGAAAGAAGATTTTCTAAAATAATATATGCCCAACCTTCAATTTTCCAGAACTCTCGACCTGTCACGGGATATAATAATAATACACCAACGAGGAGTAATTTGCCGGCGTATCGTTATGATTTCCATGCTCGGTTGAGATTTTGATGGATTTCCTGAAGTGAATCTTGCCCGGCCAGAAGCGATAGGCGGTCGTCGAGCCGTTCACCTGGCCGAATACGTCGATCAATCCCTCGGTTTTAGGCTGGCCGAATAGAGGGAGAGAATAAGGATTCGTCAGCCAGAACGTGGACCAGCCGCCCTGGTATTCATCTTCGTGCCCCGTGCCGTGGAAACGCGGCTTTTCTTCGCCGTCGATATAGATTCGCATATCGCCCTCCCACCATCTCTTCCGGTCGGGCTTGACCGGTTCGACGGTCATGACCTGCCCTATGATCGCCCCGGTTCCCTCATAATCGAAAAGTACATAATCCTCTTCTTCGACGATGGGCCAGGCGGTATTGTAGTGAGCGCCGAAATAGCCCATCGTTGCATTTTTTTGTTGTTGCAGTGGTGTTGTGGTATATCCGATTTCGCAGAAAAATTGCCCGCCTTTGTCGTTGCTTCTGTTTTGCAGAGTGACACGTACGGCTTTACGATACGGCATCGGTATATAGCAATAATAAGTGCCCGAACTGGACATCCCTACGAAAAGGCCTCGCACATCCCCCTCACCGAGGCCGGACCCGAAGAACGGCCCGATGGGGACATCGACGCTCGAATCGGAACTGCCGTCATAGAAAATCCTGAGATGAAAGTGGTTCAGACTATAAGTGTCCGGGGCATAAAGGGGATTAATTTTAATGTGTTGAATACATCCGCCGCCCTCGACGGAGAGAAGCTCCGCTTCGGGGCGACCTTTTCTGCTTACAGATTCCAGGGACGCCGTCTTACGAGCGATATGGACTTTTTCATGCGTATCTTTCGGATCGCTGCCGCACCGCTCGAAGAGATTCACTAACGGCGCGACACGCTCTTGCGGCGTCCATGTAGTGACATTGACGTTTTTGTAAAGTTGGTAGTAAATGTTGTAAAAACCAACGGTCTTTTCGGTCGTGATTTTGAGACGTTTGGCGAATTCTATCGGAACGGAACAGCTAAAGCCTCCACTGGAGATAAACGAGTGCGTTACGAGCGGATAAGTAAAGGGAGGGTGTTGACCACTGAAGAATTCCTTCGCTTCATATTCGATTCGGGGCTTTTCCTCGCCGTCGAAGTAAAACCGGATCTTCCCCCAATGAAGGTTCCGCCCGCTACCGGTAAACCAGAGATTATAGACACACCCCGGCCCGTCTTCCTCAAAGATGACATGCTCGCCTTTGGAATCCACGTACAACTGTGAATACGTACCCCTGAAGCCATCGTCGTTACCGCCCGTGCGATCGTAGCTGGATAAATAATACGACTCGATATTCGGATAGATGTACGGCAATGCTTCGAGATCACGATAAAACTCGAGGCCGACCGGTTGGGCATTCGCGGAGGAACCGGTAAGAATAAAACACGCCACGGCCAAAATCATTTTTCTCATCATTGGTCACCTGCCATTCTTTCCTTCATTGACATCCCATCCCCGACTATCTATCTTTGGGACGGATATACCATATGTACGGAAGAATGCAAGCTTTCTTGGCGTTGGTTCGTGTGCTTCTTCCGGATTTGCTCAAGAATGAAGAAAAGGGACCACATCGTACCATGCAGTCCCTATATGAAAAGCTTGTCAGTAAGTATTGCGAAATCTTAGGCATCCGTCAGACAAGGGCAGTCGCCGTCGAGGCATGCGTTGAAGGCGTCGAGATGGTTTGTGGATCCTTCGAGTAGATTCTCGAAGACGCGCCGGATACTTCGCTGCGTTGTCTCTTCCAGCGCCTTTTCAAGATCGGCAATATCCTGCTCTTCGATCATCACGCCGACCTTGAGAGCTTCTTCCAGAGAGACGGAACCGGCCGCGACGAGTTCGTCATACATTGCTTGGAAGTCGGGATTGACAAACAAACCGACCGTATCATTAACAATGGGGTCCGTCAGGCCATAACGAGTGATCAAGTTTTCGATGGCGTCCATATGTTGCTGTTCGGATTCGCTAATGTTCGCGAAGATGTCCGCACCCCACACTTCGTCCAGGGTCAAGTACACGTCGCGGGCAACTTTCTCTTCCTGGCGCATGTACAGAATATTAAGTTCTTCGTCTTCGGTTAGCGTCAGCGCGGGCACTCTCGTTTTGGATCCGCCGTTTTGATTTTGTGCGCCCTGGTTATTATTGGCGGTGGTCATTCCTACCAGGACGGCCATCACCGCCCCGGCGATCAACAGTGTTCTGACTTTCATTGGTTTACTCCTAATCAGTTCGTTTTATTCAATTAGTTCGTGACATCCGTTCACCGTTCCGGAACTTCTTACGGTTATTGCTTAAACGACGGACCCGATAGGTCCCTGCGGTTTTTCTGGAAGATCTCATTTTTTTGAAACTCAATCGCCGCGAATACGTATAATAGGGCCATGCCCTCGGGTATATCGAGCAATGAGATCTTTTATATGACCACTAACGATTCGAAAGACGGCGAATTAATGGCTCGCCTTGCGGGCGGGGATATGTCTGCGCTCGGCGAGTTGGCCCATCGACATCAGGGGAGGGTTCTGGAGCTTGCCTTTCGGACGCTGCGATCGTGGGACCTTGCCGAGGACGTAGCTCAGGAAACATTTCTACGCTTACACCGTGCGGCCAAACGCTATAAACCGACGGCAAAGTTTACCACGTGGCTCTATCGGATTGTGGTTAATCTTAGCCTCGATGCGCAGCGTAAACGCGCCAAGGCGGGCGCCTCGCTGGAGCCGGAACTTTATGAGCAGCTCCCCGCATCAGACCCTAACACCACGGAAAAAGAAGAAATGGCGGCGTTGGTAAAAACGGCCGTCCAGGCGTTGCCGGAACGACAACGGATGGCCGTCATCCTTCATCGGTATAATGGTTTGAATCACGCCGAAATTAGCCAAACTACCGGCTGGAGCCAATCCGCCGTGGAATCGTTACTGGTCAGGGCATACGCCAATCTGCGAGGTAAATTGGCAAAGATGAAAAATCTTTTGGATTAAACCGCAGTTTGACCACTTTCAAAACGTTAAACTATAGGTGAGAACCATGGAACATATAAACGACATCGAATTACAGGAATATGTGTCAGGCACATTACCTGAAGCAAAGGCGCAGCAATTCCGTCGGCATATAGACGGGTGCGACGCCTGCAAGAACCGGTATCGGGATACGGCTAATCTCTGGAACGCATTAGGCCAGTGGAGTGTCGATCCCTCCGGCCACGAGATCGCGGACCGCATCGAGGCGTTGGCTGCCGAGAGCCAATCCAATCGAAAAGCTGGCCGCACGAAGATCATTCCATTCACGCGGTCTATTCCAATGGCCCTTCGTGTCGCCGCGGCGATTATCCTGGCTATATGGGGAGGACATCGACTGGGTGAGTACGGCCAATCGCCGAGTACGCCGGACGTACCTTTTTCTAAGGAAGGGCCGAGATATGTCGCGGCTCTGGGATTCGAATGGTCGAGCGAATTAACCTGGACGGTATTGGATGAAGAGACATCGCCGGGTGAGGTGAATCCATAATGACTCGAAAAAGAGCCATCGCTTTTGTCGTGGTTGTTGCGACGTGCGGCGTGATTTCCTTCGTAGGTACACGCCTGGCTGCCACCGGCTCGCAAAAGAACGAACCTGACGGATCGATCCCGTGGTTAGCCCAAGCCGCACCTTCTGTCATTGAGCTTGAAGAAAGATTCAATAAAGAGGCGGATGGATTGATCGAGGACCTCCTGCGAAACCAAAACAGCCTGGCGTTGGCCATCGAGGATCCATGTACGCCCGACGAATCGATCCTCGCTGAGATCGAAAAAGCCATTGCGTCCCACGAGCAGTTACTCAGACGCGTCGGCGAGCACGTGGCGATGCTTCGTTTGAAGTTACCCACAGAGCAACGGGAGCGTTTGATGGGGCTTTGTGCGGATGTCGTCCGGGGTCCTCTGAGCCAGGGGCGTGGCCGAGGTTATGGTTTCGGTGGTGGAAGAGGTATGGGCCGTGGACAACGCGGCTGGGGTCGTGGTCGCGAAGCCACGGAAAGGGGTAACGGTCAGCGTCGCAGGCAAAGAGGCCGATTGGCTCAGCGCTTAGGACTCACCGGAGAGCAAATTCGGATCACACAAGAGCAGAACCCGGATATTGAAACGGATTTGACGCAGATGCGGAATACGTTATTAGGAGAACGGGCAAAGTTGCTGAGCATGTTTGAAGATCCGCAGACCGGAAATGAGCAATTGTTGGAGCAGATCAAACAACTGATCTCGGCCCATAGTCAAATTGAACGACGGCTCGCCGAACATTTGTTAATATTAAGGCCGCATCTGAACACCGAGCAGCAAAAGTGGTTGATTGGCTTGTGTAAACATCGGGGTCGCAATTATTAATGCACTGGCTGCAAAAGGCCCCGAAGCTCGCTTGGATGAACACCTTGGCTGTCGGCAATCTGACGCATCGTCATGGTCTCTCGCACCGCATAGCCTTCCTTCTTGAGGCGCAAGAGGGCCGATGACAGATCAATGCCCTCTTCGTCGCAGAATTGTTTGAGCGTTTTTTGCCCCATCCCGAATCCGCCTCTATTTCGACCCGCTCCCGGAGTTCCCGGCGTATGTTCTTCCTCATGAATTTCGACTTGCGGCTGCTCGCGAACGTCCGATTCAATCATAGATTCCCGCGTCTGCCCCGCCCTGCCCCGGCCATGCCCAACACCTCCGGGGCCTTCGTGCTTGAATGTTTCTTTCCACGTCATCAGCGATGAGAACGGCGGCACGGCAAAAGTCGTCCCGGCGTACACAATACCACAGATCACCAACGCCGCGATCCATTCGGAACGAAAGGCAAAACTCTTTGTGAGCTTTGACTTGAAATAATTCATCAGCGCCGCCCAATTAAAATAGATATGGAAAATCGACGTGACCACAAAACCAATACTAAACCACACATGTAAGGCAACCCACTGGTCCTTATCATATCCCAGGACGGTCCACGACGTGTCGCGTGCGATTCGGCAGGACGGAGCGAAAAACAACACCAATCCCGACACGGCCATCAAAAGAAATGAGATACCCACGAAAACAGAAACGAACGCTCTATAATTGAACGACTTACCTCTTGTTTCGACCATATTCAATTCTCCATCGTATCAAAAGCTCAAAGATCACATCGTTGAAAACTATACATTAAACGAAGGAGCCAACCATCTCCTGTGGACATTTCAATAAGATTCTTCGGAACCCGGAAAAATGCCGCTACTTTTTCTCGGCCATCGATGATCGCCGGCATGGCAAATCCTTCGCACACCTATACTTCCACCGTATCTTTCACTTGATCCTGCCACTGGTGAATCTTTTGGGTTAGTTTCAGGATGATGCCCTGATGCCGGCCGGAATCAAAAAGATTCGTGGCCTCACCCGGGTCTTCGCGCAAGTTGAAAAGTTGAGATTTATCTGCATCGCTCAGACATAGTTTCCATCCACTGGGCGAAATAATGGTTCGCGTATGTTCGTTCTCAATGCGCTTCTGTTCGGTCTTGGAGGCGAGCTGTGTGCCGCCTTTTTTCACTTTCAAAGCGCCGCTGTTCGGATTCCATTCGATAAACACGTCGCGCTGAACATTCGATTTGCCTTGAATCAGTGGAACCAGCGACTGGCCAGGAAGGTCCCGCTCGCTACGAGCGCCCAGTAAATCGAGAAGCGTTGGGACCATATCGATGTGACTGACCGGATGGGTTATGTTGCAGCGTCTTCCGTTCAATTGCGGGATGCGCATCAACCAGGGCACTCGAACGGCTTCTTCATACATCACGCTTTTTTCCACCATATGGTGCGCGCCCATCATGTCCCCGTGGTCGCTCGTATAAACCACCATTGTATTGTCCGCCAGACCTAAATCATCGAGTGTCCGGAGAATGGCCCCGGCACTGCGATCGACCTGGGCCACCAGCCCCCAGTATCGGGCGATAAGTTGCCTGATGTCCTCTTCATTCGTTCCATACTTGGCCCGGCAATACTCGCGGATCAAGCGATAACGCAAAGGTTCATTTTCTTCCAAAGGATCGCTGAAATTCTCAGGAAGTTGAACTTCCCTGGGATCATGTTCCCTATCGAGCGGTCCGAAGAAAGGCATGTGGGGTTCGAGAAAATTTACGTACAGGAGAAATGGTTCGTTACGATGCCGTCGCAGAAAATCGCACGCCTTCAATTCCAGAAATTTGGGCTTGCAGTGTTCAATCGGTCGCCGGGCGGCAAAGGACCGGCTAAATTTGCCGCCGCGGTCCGGCTGATAGCCCTGCTCAACGAGAAAATGGTGGTAGCCGCTTCGATCATTTCGATCGCGCCCCTGGCTATAATAGGACGAATAACCATCCTCAATAGCCACCCACTCCTGGAATCCATGCTGGGCGAAGATTTCATCCCCCAGGTGCCACTTGCCCATGTACCCCGTGCGGTAGTCCGAATCGTCCAGCAATTCCGACAGACAGGGCACCTCATTGGGCAGTGGAACATTGTTCTTGATGCAGCCCGTCGTGTGCGGCCACAAACCCGTCATGACAGTCGAGCGGTTGGGCGTGCAAACCGGTTGGGTCACATACGCTCGCTCGAAAACGGCGCTTTCCCGGCTTAGCTTATTCAGATTGGGCGTATGGATGCGCGTATTACCATAGGCCGCCATCGTGTCGGCCCGCTGTTCATCGGTCCAGAGGAACAGCACGTTCGGTTTATCGCGCTGTCGAGAGGTTCGTGAGAAGCCGGGCAAACAGTTCGTCGCGAATGCCGCCGCACCGGCGCTCGCGGCTTTGATGAATCCACGACGGTTCAATCTGCGTACCATCTGACCATCCTTTCGCGAACCAAAGGCAAGAATTTTGTCCATTAATTTGTTGAAACACGAAAACCTTTTCGATATGTTAATCGCTAGGCTCTATAAGAGCAAGCACAAAGGGCGATTAGCTCAGTTGGCTAGAGCACATGCTTTACACGCATGGGGTCACAGGTTCAAGTCCTGTATCGCCCATTATTTTCGATTCGTGCTTTTGGTTAGTTACAGTGCGTTGTTGTGAGCCAGTTTCTTAGCAAAATAATTCCCATAATGCCCATATTAATACTTTCATAATGAAGCCGCACTATTAGTGATTTTACCCTAAATAAACGATACAAAGGTGACCATAATGAACATGGAAAGTAAAAGGTCTTTTGTACTGATTTTAGGATGTGCCCTTCTATCCTCTTCATGCTTCGCATCCGATATCCCGGAGTTGGTTACGGATCGACCTGACCAGACTGAATCCAGTTCAACCGTTCCGCCCGGCTACCTTCAGATCGAGATGGGCTACGAACATTCGGAAAATGAGAGGGAAGACCTCGAAACGGATGTCGTTCCGCAAGCACTGCTCAGGGTCGGCCTGACGGAAAACCTCGAATTCCGCCTCGGTTTCGATGGGTATTTCTGGGAAAACGCCGTCGATCTCACGCAAGGCGCCGAAGATAACGAAGGGGCCGGCGATCTCGGGATAGGCTTCAAACTGAAGCTCCGGGATGAAGAAGGCTGGCTTCCAGAGACAGCATTTTTGACGAATGTGGTTCTCCCAACGAAAAAAACGCCCTTTTCAAGCGAGCGTTTCGACCCTGAATATCGCCTGGCCTGTTCCCACACGCTATCGGAGCGTTTATCGTTCGGCTACAATGTCGGTCAGGCCTGGGTTACCGAGGAAGACACCGCCGGAGACCTGGATACCCGACATCAGTTCATCTATTCCGCCGCCGTGGGCATTGGCCTGAGCGACAATTTAGGTGGTTTCGTCGAATTTTTTGGCGAGATCCCGACGGGCAGCGACGGCGGTCCGGCTAACAGTTTCGATGGTGGATTCACCTACCTAATCGCGGACAACGTCCAATTAGACATCGCATCCGGCGTCGGCCTCTCCCAGGATGCCCAGGACTGGTTTCTTGCAGCCGGTCTCTCCATCAGATTCCCCCAATAACCGGAATCCGATCGACGTCCAAAGGAAGAACAGAAGAAATATTCCGGCCGAGTCACCCGGCGTCTAAAACGGCTTGGCGCCCATGGTCCTATCAAGAAAGCGCCGAAAGAAAATTGCGGCATGGAGATCAAGCGCAAAAAGCAATAAAGATGAAGGATTGTAGTACAGATTGACACGGTTTCGACGACCGAATTCGGTAAGCTTTCACACGAATTCTTCTCTCATTTTTCTTTGCCTCCTCCCAAGACATGCCGTATAATTTGAACCCATTAACTTTACGAAACGACTTGTGACAAAAGTAAGAATGTGATGTGGGCGAGCGATAAATACACTTCAAAAATGAAATCACACCTTCCAACAAAAATACTGGACATATGCTCCTACTGGTAGAAATAAAAAGTCCCATAAAAAGAAAAGCCATTATATGAAGAAGCCTATAGTTCATCTCGTCTGTAATGCACATCTTGATCCGGTCTGGCAATGGGAATGGGAAGAAGGAGCCTGTGAAGCGCTTTCCACATTTCGCACGGCTGCCGATCTCTGTGAAGAGTCCGAGCGATTTGTCTTCAATCATAACGAAGGCATTCTCTACGAGTGGATTGAGGAATACGAGCCCGAGCTGTTCGAACGGATTCGCAGGCTTGTTAAAGCCGGCAAGTGGCATATCATGGGTGGATGGTATCTCCAGCCCGACTGCAATATGCCGTCGGGCGAAGGACTCGTTCGCCAGATTCTGGCAGGAAGAAAATACTTCCATGAGAAGTTCGGTGTCCGACCAACTACCGCCATCAATTTCGATCCCTTTGGCCATACAAGAGGCCTCGTACAGATCCTCGTGAAGAGCGGTTATGATTCCTACGTCCATTGCCGACCGTCGAGACAGGAATGCGGTCAGGAGGCTGATGATTACATCTGGGTTGGCTACGACGGTTCTGAGATCATCTGCACGCGCCCGCGCCTGTGGTACAATTCGCCACAAGGCAAAGCGGGCGACAAACTCAGAACTCAGCTTGAAGAAAGACCCGATCTCGGCGTCTGTCTGATGCTGTGGGGTGTTGGCAATCATGGTGGAGGAGCCAGTCGTAAAGACATTCGAGACCTTAAGCGGATCATCGCTCGGGAAAAGAACTGGACCATTCTGCACTCTACGCCCGAAGCTTATTTCAAGGATCTCAAGCAGCGCACCCCCCCGTTACGGCGTTGGGCAAAAGATCTTAATCCCTGGGCTGTCGGATGCTACACCTCGATGATTCGTATCAAACAGGGATACCGTGCGTTGGAAAATGCACTTCTCATGGCAGAAAAGATGGCGTCAACGGCCGCATCGCAGGGATTGATGCCCTACCCCGATGCCCAGTTGAAAACGGCAGAGAAGGATTTGCTCTGGACGGCTTTCCACGATGTGCTTCCTGGCAGTTCAACCCCTCCCGTGGAACAACACGCTCTGCAAAGAATCGGCCATGGGATGGAACTGTTGTCACGGATCAAGGCCCGGGCCTTCTTCTGTCTGGCAAGGGGGCACTCTAAGGCGAAAGCCAACACATTCCCGGTATTTGTGTATAACCCGCACCCGTGGGAGATAGAGACGACAGTGATTGCCGAGTTCAACCTGCCGGATTTTATTTTCTGTGCGGATACGTTCTGGGTTCCGAGCCTGATTCACAAGGGGCAGAAGATTCCCATCCAGGCAGAGCGGCCACACAGCAACATGCCCATGGATTGGCGCAAACGTGTTTGCTTCAAGGCCACGCTGGCCCCCGGCATACTCAATCGCTTTGATGTCACGCTGACCCGCAAGTCCAAACGTCCGGCATTCAAAAGCAGGGAAAAGGATGGGGTAATCCGTTTACGCGGAAAGAATGTTGACTGGGCCATCAACGCCCGCTCCGGCCTGATCATGCACTTGCGAGTTGAGGGAAGAGATGTTCTCCACAAAGGCGCGTTCAAGGCTCTGGTGATGCGTGACACATGTGATCCCTGGGGCATTACAACAGACAGATTCGATACGATTATTGGTCGCTTCCGTATTTTGTCACACACAAAGAGTGCAGAGGTATCGGGAGTTTCCGCCAAACGCCTCAAGCCCGTCCGGATTATTGAGGATGGTCCTGTACGAACTGTTGTTGAGGCATTGTATGGCTACAATGATTCCTTTTTGATCCTGACTTGGAGATTGCCAAAGGAGGGAACTGAGATCGAGCTCAACGTGCGGGTCTTGTGGAACGAAAAGGACAAGATGCTGAAACTGTCAGTGCCTACATCATTACGAAACGCTGTCTATGTCGGTGATGTCGCCTATGGCCGCGAGGTACTGCCGGCTACAGGTCGCGAGGTGGTTACCCAGAAGTGGAGTGCCGTTGTCTCAGAACATGACGATTTGGCTCTGACCATCGTGAACGACGGCACCTATGCTTCCTCGTTCACGAAAGGACAGATGCGCATTACTCTCCTGCGTTCTCCGGCCTATGTCGCCCTCCCATGCAATGATTGGTCCACCGTACCCGATAACCTGTTTCGTCCCCGCATTGATCAGGGCGAGAGATGGTTCACTTTCTGGTTCAACGCCGGCCCGGTCGATGCGCGAATGTGTGCGGTTGCTCGGGAAGCCCAGATACATAACGAGAAGCCCATGGTCCAATGGTTCAGCCCTTCGGGATGCGGCATCCGCCCCAAGCCCTTCGCTCTCTTGTCCAACAGAAATGTTCAAATGACAACCATCAAGCAAGCAGAGAACGGGGACGGCTGGATCATCCGTCTGTTTGAACCCACGGGCAGGCACCAGAAGACACTGTTGCGTATCCTGGCCGGTAAACCTATTCGGAAGACCGTAACTTTACAACCATTTGAGATCAAAACACTGAAAATTGACACCACATTCCGTACTATGGTCGAGACAAACCTGATGGAAGAAACCAGATAACAATTAAAGAGACTCAGCGAGAGCTACGTTTTCAGCACATCTCTCTCGCAGATTCTCATTGTGGATATTAGACATTACATAAGAATCAAGCAATTTGTGTTCAATCTGGGAGTCATTAAAGTGGACTATTATGCAGCAGAAACACGATACGAAAACATGATTTACCGACGTTGTGGGCGAAGCGGTCTGAAATTACCTTCTATTACGTTGGGACTTTGGTACAACTTCGGTGGCATTGATTCATTCGAAAATGCGCGGGCTGTGGTTCGTCGTGCATTTGATTTGGGCATCACGCACTTCGACTTAGCCAACAATTACGGCCCGCCCCCAGGTTCGGCCGAGGAGAACTTCGGCAAACTTCTTCGTCACGATTTGGGCCCCTATCGTGATGAACTGATCATCTCCTCAAAAGCCGGGTATCTGATGTGGCCGGGACCTTATGGAGAATGGGGCTCCCGAAAATATCTCGTAGCAAGTCTTGACCAGAGCTTGAAACGGATGCACCTGGAGTACGTCGACATTTTCTACAGCCACAGACCGGACCCGGAAACACCGCTGGAAGAAACGATGGGTGCTCTCGATTTCATTGTGAGAAGTGGTCGAGCCCTGTACGTGGGTATATCGTCCTACAATCCTGAGCAAACACGGCAGGCCGCCACAATCTTGCGGAATTTGGGTACACCTTGCGTAATTCACCAGCCTCGTTACAATATGTTCGATCGTTGGATCGAAGATGGATTATTGGATGTTCTTTCTGAGGAAAGTATTGGCTGCATCGGATTCTCACCGTTATGCCAGGGCATTTTGACTGACAAGTATCTCGATGGTGTTCCCGAAGATTCGCGTGCGGGTAAGTGGAAAGACCAGTTAACCTGGGGTGATGCCGTCAGCACAGAACGCATTGCCAGAGTTGCAAAGCTAAACGAATTGGCGAAAACTCGCGGTCAGAGTATGGCCCAAATGGCGATCGCGTGGGTTTTGCGGCACAAGGAGATGAGCAGTGCGCTCATTGGCGCCAGTTGCGTGAGCCATATAGAGGATGCCGTGGCTGCTTTGACGAATCCGGACTTCGATACTGAAGAGCTTAAGGCCATTGACTCGATCCTTGAGTAACCCGGATTAATTATAGTCCGGCCAGGTCGCTCTTATACTGCCTGTAAAAGGACAGATCCGTGATGAGGCCTGTGAAACTCTTATTGTCGACCACGCCAAGTGTTTGGTCGCCCTGCTCTTTTCCGATTGTCAGAGTTTTACTGCCAAAGAATTTCAAATACCTGCCCCTGGGAACCGAAGCCACCTTTTTACCGTCAACAAACATTTCCAACTTATCGAGATTGACCGTTGCAGCCAAGTGTGTCCATTTGCGAAGACAGCTTTCCATGCCATCAGCAACGGCAATGCGACCGGAATCCCTCACACCGAAGCAAGGCACACCGTCCTCAACAAACAATGACCACGCACCTTTGTACGCCTGCCCCTGTGACACTACAGTGCCATCCGCTTCTGCCTTAAACCGCAAACTGACCGACAACGGGCAATCGCTGATATCTATTGATTGACTCTGCTCAACCTTCACGGAGCTTTGCGAAGAACAGCTTAAAGCAGCCCCTCTTTCCGTTGAAACAACGCTGGCGTTGGAAATCTTTCCATGGTTAGAGTTTCCGCTGAGATCCTTTACGGTCTTGCCATCGCAACCTTCGAAATCATACTTGAGCATCAAGCCTTGCTTTTTGGTCTTATCAAGTACGGCATAGCTTTCCTTGTAATCGGTCTGCCTGGCAAGCCGATCAATTTCCTTTTGAAGCTCAATTACTTTTTTCCGGTATGCAGGCTTGTCAATGAGATTGTTCAATTCATGCGGATCGCTCTCCAAATGGTAAAGCTCAGATATCTCTTCCGTGTCGGGGTATGTCACAAGTTTCCAGTCTTCGGTTCGTACTGCAAGCGTTCTCGGATATTGCGGGTAGTTAATATCAACCCAGTACGTATAGAGAAAACTCTTTCGCCACTCTTTTGAATTCTTGAAAAGTCTGACCATAGAGTCACCCTGAACCCATGAGGGTGTCTCGATCCCGGCAAGCTCATAAAACGTCGGCGCAAGGTCAATATTCAGTACTATCTGCTCGATGGTTGTGCCGGGTCTTACCAGCTTGGGATAGCGGATCACCATGGGGATTCTTATTGATTCTTCGTAAGCACACCGCTTGTCTCCCATGCGATGTTCGCCCATAAAGAAACCATTGTCGCCGGCAAAGACGATCACCGTATTGTCAAGCTGCCCCATGGCTTTGAGCTTGTCCATAATGGCCCCAAGGCCTTCATCCACAGCCAATATTGCCTCATGATAGTCTCGCTGAAACGGTTTAAACTGGTAATCCCGCTTCGGATAACTATCGGGAAGCTGACGAGCAGGATTTTCTTTGCGATAGTCCCTGCTTCTGTAAGAATCTTTGACCCATTCCTTCACAAGCGCTCTTTGCCATAAGGGTTTGTCTGTTAGAGGGTCATTGTAACTGACTGGCTCATCAAGCTGCTTGCCCTTATACGCCCCTTTGTGACGATCAGCCGGGAGAAAAGGCTGATGAACCGCTTTGTGCGAAAGGTACAAACAAAAGGAACTGGAACCGTTCTTGTCGAGCCATTTCAAAGCAGCTTCATTTAAAATATCCGTCATATAACCTCTGGCCTTGAACGCTCTGCCGTTCTCGTTCATTGGAGGATCAATGTAAACGCCCTGATCCTTGAAACTCAGCCAGTAGTCAAATCCGGGCCTTGGATTGTCGTGAAAGAGCCCCATGTGCCATTTTCCAATAAAGGCGCTCTTATAGCCTCCCTTTTCACGCAAGATCTGATGATATGAAGGCGTCTTTGTGAAGTCAAAATCAAAGCCCATGTCGTTGGCCATGATTCCATGACGGCTTGGGTATGTGCCGGTCAAAAATGAAGCCCGGCTGGGCGAACACAAGGAAGTTGTACAAAAGGCATTCTGAAACCAGCCGCCCTCGTTGCGTATGCGGTCGATGTTTGGCGTTTCCAGGAAAGGATGCCCCATAAAGCCCATGGCGTCAAAACGCTGATCATCCGTCAGAACAAAAAGGAAGTTCGGTTTCCTCTCAGATTCTCGCGTTGCAGCAGAACACCCCCCGCAGCTTATCGCAGCGAAAGAAGTTCCAGCCAGCGCCATAAAACCCCGGCGGGTAACGCCTCTGTTACATTGCATTTGTGACATCATTATCTCCAATCTGAGCTTGTTAGAGGAGTTCTCTTTCTTGAACGCCTTGGTAGTGTTTCGAATGGTTCTTTTTTAACCACTCCAGGAGGCATGTCCTGAGTTCTTCTGCTTTTTCGGCATAGCGATGTCGATTTGGACTCTTTCCAAGAAGGTTGTTCATCTCGTGAGGATCGGTATTCAAATCATACATGGCATTAAGAACTTTGGAAGTTTTTGAATAGGGAATGATCAATTTCCAGCCCTCCTTTACAATCATATAGTTCGGTGACACATCACCTCGGTAATCCCATTCGGTCACCACATATTTGCCATGTTCTTCGTCGGTGCCCTCGATCAAACCACGAAGGCTTTTTCCATCCGATTTATGCGTCCCCATTTTCAGGTAGTCCAGGATTGTAAGAAATAAATCAACTAATGAAACATACCCATGTACGGTGGTATTGCTTTTGATCTGACGAGGAAAACGTATCAATAATGGGATATGGGCTGATTCTTCATAAAACACATTTTTTTCACGTAAGCCGTGGGCCCCAAGCATTTCGCCATGGTCGCTCGTGAAAATCACCAGGGTTTTTTCAGCCAGCCCATGTTTGTCCAATGTGTCTAAAATCGCACCCACCCAGTCATCAATTTCCTTAACAAGGCCGTAGTAGTTGGAAATCATATATTTGATCCTCTCGGGATCGGCATATTCCGGATTCGCTAACCTCCCATTCGCAGTTTCATAAGGTGAGTTTAACATATCATCGGAAATACTGACCGGAGGTGTCATATCTCCTGCCGGATACATGCTGTAATAGGGTTCGGCGGGTAACATCGGAGCGTGCGGAAAATGAAACGAACAGGTAATGCTGAATGGTTTATCTTTCAGCCGGTCAATGGCTTCAATGGTTTGTTTTGCCTGAAACGCAGTTAAGGTGTGTTCTTTGAGCATCTGTAATTCGCCATGCATGTCGCACTGTGGAAATTTAAGCTTCTTTGCCTTCAACTCGGCACCAGTCATTCCATGGTGCTTATCCAGAGGATCTGTTTCATATGGCCTTCCTGACATTTTATCGTATAGCTCTCCGGCCTTAAGTGCTCTTATCGGTTCTTTATCTTTGAGATAATCTAGCCACACATACTTCTGACCCCCATGTCCAAAAATTGACTTGCCGTTTTTTGCGGCTTTTAAAGGATTTCTGTACATATCTGTATGAGAAGATTGACTATGCCATTTGCCGTAATATTCGCAATGGTAGCCTTCATCCGCGAGTATCTCATCGAATGTCGGCATGGTCATTAATCCTTCTTCTTCTACATAGTATGCCAGGTCATTCCTCTTCATCCCGGTATGTTCGACGGTATGTCCGGTCAGTATAGATGAGCGGGCAGGAGCGCAAACAGCACACGGGGTATAAGCATTTTTAAAGTAAGCGCCTTGTTTTGCCAACCGATCAAGATTGGGCGTTTCAAGAACCGTATTTCCGGCGATGCCTAAAGTATCGTAACGCTGCTGATCAGTCATGATAAACAACAGGTTGGGTTTATCACCTTTATTCCCAAAACGCTGCAAATCTTCCGAGCATCCGGACAAACCCGTAATTGCCATGGACATCGCTGTCGCTTTCAGGAATTCTCTTCTATTCTGTAAATTCTTTCTCATCGATGGCCCCTTCTAATTTCGGCGTCAAGACATTTTAGTTCGTCGAATAATTCCTTCTTTACCCGTAGCCGGAATCCTTTTTACAAAATCATCGAAGTAGCCTCGAAGCTTCTTTTCCACTTCGGCATATTCCGGATTGTCGATCAGATTATGAATTTCACCCGGGTCTTTCTCGCGGTCAAAAAGCATATCACCGAAAGACCTGAAATCCCTTCCAGCCGCATAAGCCGTCGGATCAAGCCATATCCCGAGTTTATATCTATCTGTTATGACGCTGGCCTGCGACCAATTCTCAGAGATGATGTATATTCGCTTCTTTGCTTTGCCGGTAGTTAAGGTCGCAGCAAAAGATGCCGCATGAATGCCGTGTGTCGTATTCGGTGGTTTGATACCTGCAAGTTCCAGCAGAGTTGGGTAAAGATCGAACATTTCGACAAGATCATCAATGACCTGTCCCGGTTTTATCCGCTCCGGCTGTGATACGATCAGAGGTACCCTGAGGGTTTCTTCATAAACGTTATGGCCAATTGCGCATTTTTCGATCATGCCGTGCCTGCCGACAAAATCTCCATGATCGGATGTATAGACGACTATCGTATTGTCAAGCAGTCCCTCTTCTTTGAGCGAGTTCATGATCGTACCGATGTGGTGATCGATCTCTGTAACAAGTGCGTAGTATGATGCGATGTAAAAACGGAAGAGCTGCTCGTCTCTGGCTGCTTTGTCCAAACGCCAAACTCTATTTTTGCCTTCATGCCAATCCTTCAAAGCAGGCGGAAGGCGATCAGGTGATTGGTTCAGAGTTGCAGGCTTTTTGACCGCGTCGCCTTTTCCAGTGCCACGTCCCCATTTGGAATAATCATACATATCCAGGAAGCGTTTCAATGCATTATAAGGCTGATGGGGACGATAAAAAGACGCCCAGCAGAAAAAAGGCTTGTTACGGTTTTTCTGTTCACGTACAAATTTAAGGGTTTGCTGTGCAGTAAATGCCTCCATTGTCATGCCTTCCGGCAATGCCGATATTCTCGTTCCAAGATCGGCGGTCGGATACCTGCCTCCAAACTCCGCGCTCCAGTCGTGTTGGAACTCATCAAGGTATCCTTGCTGCTCAATCCATTCCCAGTAGCTGTTACCAGGCGATTCTTTCCTAAGGTGACCTCGATGATAGTCCCAGCCAAGATCCGCTGAACCTTTGAGATGACGCTTGCCAAAGGCTGCGGTATCGTACCCGTTATCTTTCAGAACCGATTGCAGCGAGGCAACTTCGTCAATGACACTTGACTTGTCGGGATTGTGGAGGATGCCCAGCGTGCGGGGGTAGAGCCCGGTCATTAAGGACATGCGGGAAGGAACGCAGACTCCGTCCTGGCAATAAGCCCTATTGAAAACGGTTCCGTTTTTTGCGAGCTTGTCGAGATTCGGAGTGATCACATCGGGGTGATTCTGAAAACCCATACAGTCCGCCTGATGCTGATCAGAAAATAACAGAAGGATGTTGGGCTTCTGTTTTGGCCCTCGAACCTTGGCATTCAGACCACAAGACGCACTGGTCGTTGCTACAGCCGTCGCGGCCATGGCTTTGACAAAAGATCGTCTTGTCAGCCTGTCTACGGCTGTCGGATTTGGTGTGTTTTCACTTCTCACAATATAACTCCGCTTTCTGGATAGTAGAAGATGTAAGGTGGATTATTATCCAAGCTGATACTCTTCCATTAGCTTTTTCAATTCTCGTTTCATGTCGCTGATTATTTTCTCATACTGTGGATTATTGTATTCGCTGTTCATTTCGAGCGGGTCTTTATGTAAATCATAAAATTCCCACTCACCCTTGGTATAAAATTCAATCAGCTTATAACGCTCGCTTCGGATACCCCGGTGGCTGATTACCGCATGTATATCCTTTCCGTAATAGGTATACAGAATGCTCTTTCGCCAATCTTTTGGGGTTTTGCCTTTTAGCAGAGGCAGCAGTGATTTGCCCTGAACTTCTTTGGGAATTTTAATTCCGGCTGCTTCGAGGATCGTAGGCGCATAGTCGATGTTCTGAACCATTTGCTGACAGCGCGTACCGGGCTTTGTCACTTTTGGCCATTTAATAATCAGCGGATTTCGTAACGATTCCTCATACATCCATCGCTTGTCATACCAGCCATGCTCCCCGTTATAAAAGCCCTGATCCGAACTGTATATAACGATCGTATCCTGTTCGAGATCGTTCTTTTTCAGGTAATCCAACACCCTGCCAACATTGTCATCCATTGCTTTGACGCACTTCATATAGTCTTTAAGATAGGCCTGGTACTTCCAGCGGGTCAGGTCTTCGCCCTTTAAGTTTTGGGCTCGGAACTTTTCGTTGCGAGGTACATAGTACTCATCCCAGACTTTCCTTTGGGTCGGAGTCATTCGCTTGAATTCTTTAATTGTTGCTGGATCGATGGATTTTGTTTTGGGCGTTGCCTCCAGAATCCTTTCTGCGGGCGTCGTTGCAACCGGCGGGGTCACTTTGACATCCGTGGCTATATTGATATGATCTCTGATCGTCATTTCCTGGTTACGTGCGGATGAGGTGCGTCCCTGGTAGTCGTCAAAGAGGTTTTCCGGTTCCGGCACTTCAATCCCATCGAGCAAATGAAAATGCCTCGGGTGCGGCAGCCATGTCCGGTGAGGGGCCTTATGCCAACTGCAAAGAAAGAATGGTTTGGTTTTATCTCTTTTCTTGTCGAGCCATTCGATGGTCATATCGCCGATAATATCTGAGCAATACCCCTGTTTTGTGGTTACTTCTGTAGAATCTTTGGAAATGAAGTCGGGATTATAATACGTTCCCTGGCCGGGCAGGATTTTATAGTCATCGAAGCCGGTCGGGAGAGAGCCCAAATGCCATTTGCCGATCACCGCTGTTTGATAATTTGCCTTTTGAAGTTCCTTGGCCACGGTCCATTGCTTGGGGTTGAACCGATCCCCGTTTGCCCTGAAACCGTTCATGTGGCTGTGCTTTCCGGTCAGAATGGAAGCCCGGCTGGGACCGCAGATCGAATTGCCGACGAAGCTGTTTTCAAAAAGTACTCCCTGGGCTGCAATCTTGTCGATGTTGGGCGTAATGTTATGTTTCTTTATAAATTCATGCATCCTTGACCTGTAAGCGCCCAAAGTCTGCAAAGAATGGTCATCAGAAAAAATGAACAGAATATTCGGCGGTTGTGATGTCCTCTGAGCTAAAAGTGGCCTGCTTATGCCGAGTGATAAAACGCTAATACTTTTCAAAAAATCTCGTCTATTCATGATTCTCTCCTATGCTGGAAAATGGGATGTAAAGGTTTAGCCATTTGTTTGACTTTCTCCAAATCCTGTCTCGAGATCGGTTTGAAATTCATAGCCAGATCCAAAGCCATGCGAAACAACGACTCTTCCCCGGGCGGTATAGCAGCGGTTATCGGTTGGCTAAGGGTAAAATACAGCGCTAACCTTGCGTCTTCACGTTCGGTAAGAGGTTGGTACCAACACTTAGGGTATTCCTTTTGTAATGGATCATCTTCCGGCCATTGCTGCCGCGCCAAAGATTTCAGTGCCAGTATTGCCATTCCTCTGCATTTGGCGGCAGCAATTACCTTGGGGCCGAAATCGCCTTTGTAGAATGTGGCGAAATTAACAGGCAGTAAGACTGAATCGAAATCATATCGATCCAGGGCAGCCAGAGCGGCTTGGTCAGAATGGGCGGAAAAACCAAGATAACGAATCCGCCCCTGTTTCTTGGCTTCGAGAAACACCTCGATTGCCCCACCTTTGGCAAAAACAGCATCTACATCGTCTTTGACGTCTGTAATTGAATGAAGCTGATATAGGTCAAGGTAATCGGTACGTAATCGCTTGAGTGACTCGTTCAACTCTGCCGATGCACCTTCTCGCCTGCGCTGTCCGGTCTTGCATGCCAGAAACACTTTTTTACGATAGGGTTCCAGTGCCGGACCGAGTTTCAACTCCGCGTCGCCGTAAGTCGGAGACACGTCAAAGTAATTCACTCCTTTTTCGTAAGCCTCAGCCACCACACGATTGGCATGCTCCTGCGCCGCACCATCCACCACGATTCCACCGAAGCCGATGATGGACAACTTCACATCGGTCTGACCGTATTTTCTCTGTCGAAGTCTGGCGGGATTTTGGGAGTGGTCATCACCTTCAAGCTCTCCTTCCGTTATCGAACTGGCGGCAATCGAGCGTTCTTTGAGGGGGCCTTGGTGTTTCATATGTCGGTCCTCGATGACATGCGATTGGGTATCTTTCTACTTTTTTAATCAAGATTTTCGAGGCCAAAGTTATACATAAAGAAATGCCATTTGAAAAGCACAAACCTATCTCTGCGTACATCACCTGCTAACGGTAGCCGTGTATCAAAATGGTGGAAAGAAACGGGTTTTTGATTTACGTGTTTGACTTTTGGGCGGCTCCTTTGGCACGGCATGCCGAATTTGCCAGAATTATTTCGAAATTGAGACGAGATGGTGGTATTATTGACCGTGTGTCGCGCAGAAGCACCGATTGTGAAGTTAAATGGGAAATCCCGGTTGACAAGAATGAGAGGCCTGCAAAATTAGCGTATCTCAATCGATAAGGATAGTATAATGAGCAAAGCGAAAACGATCTTATGGACACTGTTGGTCATTTTGATGTCGGCACCGACGTTCTCTCAGGAGAAACCCAATATCGTTGTTATCCTGGCCGATGATTTCGGATATGCCAGTCTGAATTCGTACGGAGCGGATAAGGACCTGGTGCGTACCCCGCGCATCGATCGCATCGCAGAGGCGGGGATGCGTTTCACCAATGCCTATACGCCGGCATCTGTCTGTACTCCCACGCGCTATGGATTGATAACCGGTCGCTATCCCTGGCGATCGCCGCTTAAATCCGGGGTAGTCAATCCTCTCGGTCCCTTGCTGCCCGATCCGGACAGAATAACGGTTGCTGATTGGCTCAGAGAGCGCGGTTATCATACCGCATGCGTCGGCAAGTGGCACCTCGGCTATGGCACGGGACCGAAAGTGGATTTTACCGGCACGCTGTCCCCCGGGCCGCTCGATCTGGGATTTGATTACCACTTTGGGGTTCCACAAAACCACGGTGATATGCATGGCGTGTATATTGAAAACGAGCGCATCTACGGCCTGAGAAGCAGGAAGGTGCAACCCTATTCCAGGACCTTCTATGGTCCTCAATATGTCGGTTATGATGCGCCGCAACGTGTTAACAAAAATGTCATGGGGGATTTGACGGACAAGACCGTTCAATGGCTCAAACAACAGGACAGGCAAACACCGTTCTTCCTGTACTTTGCCGCGGTGGCGGTTCACCATCCCATCACCCCCTCCGATGCCATGCGGGGGTTGAGCGACTGTGGGCCCTACGGGGATTTTATCCAGGACCTGGATATGAGTGTGGGGAGAATCGTTGAAACATTGGAATATATGAATCTGGCCAATAATACCCTGATTATCTTTACCAGCGACAACGGCGGGGACATTCCATCCAATCGACCCCAAGCGCCGGAGATTCAGGCCCAAAAAGCCGGCCTAAAGATCAATGGTGATCTGCGCGGCGATAAGCATACGATCTGGGAGGGGGGAACCCGGGTGCCGTTTATTGTATCCTGGCCCGGACGAGTGAAAGCCGGCTCCATGTCGAATGACATGATCAATATGGTGGATGTGTTTGCGACGATCTGTGACATCACGGACGGCAAGCTCCCCGATTCCAAAGAGGTCGCACCGGATAGCCTCAGTTTCCTTCCCAGTTTGAAACAATCGAAGAAAGCTCATCAACGCATGTCGATGGTTACAGCCGATGCCCGCGGCATGCAAGCCATTCGCATGGGGGATTGGAAGTACATCGACAACACCACGCCTCAAGCCTGGTCCGAGGGAAAGCAGGGGACCTTCAAGAACGTAAAACCTCAACTCTATCATCTGGCAGACGATCCCTCGGAAAGCTTGAACCTGGTTAACCAAAAACCGGACATCGCAAAAAAACTGGCAAGGGAACTCAGCCGGATCAGACGCGCTCGGTCCACCAGATAGGATATGTCGATAGAGAGTATTCGCATTTGGGCAGACGACATCAACTTAACCATCAACGAGTTGTAAAAGATGAACAGCAAAAATCCATTGTTCGCCGGAGATTAGGAACGGATCGCATCGGTGTCATTGGGTAGACGTCGAAAATACGGCCAGACACGGGTCAACTTTTTGAAAGATTTTCTCAGGACACTTATATCCCGCCAGATTGCCCTACCCTGGGCAGTTATGAAGATCAGGCAACGTTCTCTGACCCAAAAAGGCCGGTTCAGAACCCTTGCCAATCCGGTATGGGTGGTCCGCCTGGCCAGCTTAGTACAAACGTATTGCCAGGCGGCCATGCTGAGACCTGTTCCACATGCCCGTCCACAAACACGGCGTTGGCAAAACCCTGGTTTAGGTCTCCGCCAGGAGCATTATGGTAGGTAGCAAAGCAATCCGTCGTACAATCAGGTGTGGACCGTAAGTTGTTATCATTGATCGCAGCACCACTCAGGCGCGGAATAGGCCAAGAATTTTCCTCAGAGAAGGAAAACACCCGTGCTCATTATTCAGATAATGCGTAAAACCAACTTGTTGTTCTGTCTGTTTCTGCGTTTTTTGCGCAATTTTGAATGTCTTATTAATGAATAATAAGCCCCGACCATGATTCTCGTAGTCGCGCCCGCGCCCACGCAATACCGCAGAGAAGAATAGCCGATAATAGGCCCGTCTTGAAACTGGTCAACGCAATGTGTACGTAGTGGACAGATAAATCCTTGCCATCCCCGCTACGACCTATTCCGAGACGAAACATAAAAATATCAGATAGGGCGTTTGATACACGTTTCAAACGCCCTGTAAGTTCAAGTGCCCCTGCGCAAGTAGGAAAGCTCTGAGTCGCGCGTATCCCTAATTTTCCTCCATTGGCCAATCGTCTGCGTACACATTGATCGTCGTGGTCGCTGAGCTGGTATACTCACCATCGTAAGCCTCCAACTGGAAGATATAGGTACCCTCAGCATACAGAGTCACCATTGTCTGCTCGGCGTGGGGATCGTCAATTAACGCATCCGGAAGATCGGGCTCGTCGGGTTCCTGGACCACAGTCCACTCCACGGTGTAAGGCTGAAGTTGACCATCGTCCGTGACAGATCCGTTCAGTGGTCCAGTGCGTTGGCCGTCCTGAAGGAAAGTGTTTACATCCTCGCCGGCGCTGACCTTCGGAGCCGCATTGTCGGCTACAAAACTAAAGATAGGCCCCAAAATCGGATCATCGGGACTACCGATATAAGTATCCACGGCCCAGTAGTAACGCTTCTTCAGCTCGGCTTTCACGGTCACGGACGTCACGCTCTGCTTGTCGACAATCCGTATGACTGCCGGATCGGTAAACTTGTATAGCGCATCATAGTCGTCAGTGAAGTAAACGTCAACCAGCACCGGCTGACCAGGCACAGACGGATCAGGCAAAGTCCAGCTCAATTCCACATCGCCTGCTGGTGCAACGCCGTCATCTGATGGGAAGGGCTTAAGAGGATGAACACCTCTGACAATAATCTTGCCCGGCGATTCTTGGGTATTCGGATCAACCTCGCCAACTCCGTCATAAGCCTTAATAACACCTTCGTCAATAGCGCTTGCCAGATAGTCTCGATTTTGCGTTGTATCCCGAAGTTGTATGGTACCGCCTCGGAAATTTATACTGGCATTTCCAGTATGCCGCAGACCCCACGCATCAGACCCCTCAAGGATGTTTATTGTGCCACCTTCCATTGTAACAACGCCAGTTCCCCCTGCCTTTTCAGCGACATGGAGGTTTTGACCGAGGATGTTGACCGTTCCGCCGTAATGCACGGTAAGGTGCCCTTCGCCCTCACGGCCCACAAAAAAACGCGCCATGGAATCCAGCACACCACCGTCATGCACTTCCACGTGACCGGCAATGTCCCCTACATCGCCTGCGCCATAACCCACTATGAACCAATTGTAGTGCGTCAGGACTCCTCCATCGACGATTTTTAAGGGGCCTCCAGCGAGATCAATCTGATTTGACACAGCTCCATCAAAATCAACGATGCACTCAGCCGGCTGGTTAAACTGAGCCTTATCGCCACTCGTGGGCACCCCAGCGCTCCAATTGAGTGGGTCACTCCATAAGTTCTTGTTTGGCGCCGGGGCCCACTGCGTCGTGATCGCCTGAAGCGCGCCGGCCAAATACAAAACAATACCAGCACATAACACAATTCGAGTTCTCATAATACAACCTCCTACAAAAAAGTTACAATAACAACGACCGTGCTTTGGCTATACACCGAAACGCTCGTTGTATTCAAAAAAACAACCCAAAATTCGCACCTTCACTACGTTCGGTGCCTGCCCAGGGCCATTCTTTAGAGCGAATTATATCAAGTGTGAATCAGAAAAGCAATATAGAGATTTTTAAATATATATAATTTATTCACATTTGTATTTACATTTAAGGTTTGACATTGTCTTCAAAATTTAGGGAGATAAGCCTGACTATATATTTGATATAGATTTAACGAGATCCTGCCCGGCAGACAGCACGGGGCCCGATAGTCATTTCACTCGTCCGAAATTTTGTTTATTTGTTTATTTTGCTACCACATGATTCTCGGATTACCAACTGAGTCTTGACCATAATATCGCGAGCGGGCAGGCGCGGATTATTTATACGGTCGATCAGGGTTCGGATAGACTCATAGGCCAGGGTGCTGGTGGGCTGCCTGACTGTTGTCAGGGATACCGGTAGAGAACTGTCGATGGGTAAATCATCAAACCCCGCTACGCGCACGTCATCAGGCACACGAACGCCGTTTCTCAGTAAGAAATGTATGACGTCCACGGCCGTGCTGTCATTCACACAGATAAAGGCCTCGACATCCCCATGCCTGATCAATTCCAACAGCTTCTGCGCAGGCTGATTAGGGGGACCTGACTGTGCCAGTGTCTTGCTGTCAAAGGCATGAAGTCGCTTGCCTGTCGCCCTTATCCCATGTTCGGCCAGTGCAGCACGATACCCCCGGATGCGATCATTAATCGAAGTAGTCTCCACGGGTCCGCCAATAAAATCGATTTTCTTGCAGCCTTGCTCCAGCAGATGATTGGTCAAGACCAAGGCCGACTGCTCATTGTTGATCCCCACGATATCATAGTTGCTACGGTGATAACTGTCGGTGAGGTCCCGATCCAGGAGCACGACCGCAATCCCGGCTTGATCCAAGGCATCGGCAATCTCCAGGTTGATCGATACATGACTCGCCAGTTCCAGCGGTGTAAACAAGACACCGGAGACCTGCGCATCAATAAGCCGCTGACAGATTGTCTTGGCCCGTTCGATATGGTCAATGTGGGTATCCTGGGGAATGTCATTCAGCAGGAGACAATAGCCTAAGTCCGAGGCAACCTTCAACATCTCCGGCACCATAATACCAAATATCGTCGTCATTGTACTCACAGTGTCGGCATGATTTTGCCATTGCACCAGCAGACCGAAAGTCTTGTTGCCCGCACTGGCGGCCGGCTTGACAAAGGTACCTTGCCCCTGGCAACGGACGATAAGCCCCTTTTGTTGCAGATCCCGCATGGCCCGCCCCACCGTGGGCCTGGAGGCATGGAAATACTCGGCCAATTCGTTTTCGGTGGGTAGTTTCTGGTTGGGTTTGTAAACGCCCTTGAGAATGTCGCCGCAGATACTGTCATAAATGGTCTGATGTTTAATCTGTTTTGGCGATCGTGTCATAATTCAAGCTCACATACAAGATTACCGTCCGAGGCTTGCATTGGCCAATACACACAAGCAGGTCCCAAATCATCACCATACTAACAAAAATACACGAATTAGGCAAGTAAATGTATTGACAATTTTGTGTCATTTAGCTATACATAGAGAAAGATCATTCTTGTTGTTACAAATTAGGCAATTTGCAATGAATTGGAGAATATCTTTGCGCCGCATCGCCTGGACGGCATTGGCATGGCCGAGCGGCAACATCAATGACAGTGATTCCGGAGGGTTTTGTGACGATTGCTGTCACCCCCTAAGTCAAATTAACGTCGTCATTGCGAATCTATAGAGGATTCGATTATGATGCCCAAAAAAGAAGAGGTCACACACGTGAAGAATAGTCGATCCATAAAAAGGCTCAGGCCCGATAAGACCGGACCAGCCATTCAATGTCATTTCATTTCCAACACGCACTGGGACCGCGAGTGGCGATACTCGATGCAACGTACGCGTTATATGCTCGTTTACATGATGGACATGCTGCTTGATATCCTTGAAACGTATCCTGAATTCAGCTCATTTCATCTTGATTCTCAAACGGTTCCGATCCGGGACTATATTGAGATCCGACCTGAGAAGGAAGAGGTGATAAAGAGGCTGGTCGCTGAAAAAAGACTCTTCATTGGCCCATGGTTCTGCCTGCCCGATGAGTTCTGTGTCTCAGGCGAGTCACTGATCCGAAATTTACTGCTGGGTCACAAGATCGCCAGGCAGTTCGGGCACGTCAGTAAGACGGGGTACTCCCCATTTTCATGGGGCCAAATTTCGCAGATGCCTCAGATATATAAAGGTTTCGGGATCGGATTTGCCGCCTTCTACAGGGGCATCAATACCCTGGTGGCGCCGAAATCGGAAATTTACTGG
>Ga0272441_10003073_pt1 | contig 32590 bp, 32 predicted proteins | sample SSMProp6N_FD_193582 | JGI IMG/M metagenome (GOLD analysis project Ga0272441, IMG submission 193582) | Marine sediment archaeal communities from Little Sippewissett salt marsh, Falmouth, MA, United States - SSM-Prop-6N | ecosystem: Environmental > Aquatic > Marine > Wetlands > Sediment ... | reverse complement strand
CGCCTGCTCCTCATGGATTGGATCTGAGCAGGTCGGAGTTTGGCGCAGGCGCCAAACGTCCTATCTTCGAGGCGCAGGTACGGCAAGCTGCGAGGTCCAAACCAAAGGGACCAGCGCATGGCTGGTCTCCGGCGTTGGGCTTATGCAGTACGCCTGCTCCTCATGGATTGGATCTGAGCAGGTCGGAGTTTGGCGCAGGCGCCAAACGTCCTATCTTCGAGGCGCAGGTACGGCAAGCTGCGAGGTCCAAACCAAAGGGACCAGCGCATGGCTGGTCCCTTTGCTTTGGGCGTTGCAGGACTTGAACCTGCGACCTTTCGGATGTGACCCGAACGCTCTCCCAACTGAGCTAAACGCCCATAGAGCTACTCAGCACGCTGTGCTCAGTCAGATATTCTAGCTTTCGTCAATCGCTCCTTCAAGCTTCAAACTCCGCGCCGTCCAGCATGTCTGCGAGGCTCTCGCCTTGCCGCTTTCGCGTGATTTCGACGAGTCCGAGCGCGGTCATGTCTACGAAGTCTGCGGAAACTCGGTCCTTCTTGAGTTCTTCCTTGACGGTCTCCACCAGCTTCTCGACGTCTTCGCGGCTCTCCATATCCACAAAGTCGACGACGATGATGCCGCTAATCTGGCGAAGCCTGAGCTGGCGTGCAATCTCCTTGGCGGCTTCGAGATTGGTGTTCAGGATTGCCGCATGTTGATTGCGGTGCTTGACATCGCTGCCGGTGTTGACGTCGATGGCGATCAAGGCTTCGGTTTCGTCAATCACAATCGAGCCGCCGCCCTCAAGCGATACGTGTCGTGAGAGGCCGGCTTGGATTTGCTGCTCGATCTTGAACGTGTCGAACATGGGTGTCTGCTTGTCGTAGACGTTGATGAGTTCTTTGAATTCGCCCATCTGCATGTAGTCGAGGAACGACAGAATCTTCTCCTTGAAGAACGGCGAGTCAACGATGACTTCCTTGACATCCGGTCCCAATCGATCTCTGAGCACGGTTTGCACAAGACCCATAGCTTTGTACAAGAGGCGAGGTTTGCTTGCCTTCTTCTCAACGGCTTGGATGCTGTCCCACGTCTCCACGAGGAGCTTGTAGTCGCGCTTCAAGTCCTCGTCGCTCGCCCACTGAGCTGCGGTTCGCGCAATGAGTCCTTCTCCTTGGCGTTTGATGCTTCGTGCGATCTTGCGGATGCGCCGCTGCCCACGCACACCTTCGACGCGCCTGGATACACCCAGTCGGTCTTCGGTCGGGATGTAGACCCAGAATCTACCGGGGAGACTGATCTTTGTGGTTCCCTGTGGGTTCTTGTTGCCGATGCCGTCCCTGCGCACCTGCAGTGTCAACATCTGCCCTTTTTGCAGCAGCTTGGTGATCGGGACGTCCGTTTGCCAAGGCTTGATCTTGGCCTTTGAGAACAACACGTCGTTTAGCTCATTTCTCGACAGAAAGAGCGTTTGGGATTCACCTACGCCGACAAATGCAGACCCCAGGCCCGGAAGCACGTCTTCAATGCGGCCACGGTAGATGTTGCCGACGATCTTTTCCTGAGACGGATGGCCGTAGTGGATCTCCATGAGCTGGTCGCCCTCCATGAGTGCAACGCGCGTCCGTCTCGCATCCTGTTCGACGGTGTCGACGGAAATCAGGATTCGTTGATCTGCGATGAGAACACCTTCTTTCCCTCATCGAGTCTCTCTAGAATCTTTGCATATGGCTGCTGCGTGACTGGGTCAACCAGTTCTGGAGCAATTTCCAGCAGGGGGATCAAGACAAAGCGCCGCTCACGCATCTGCGGGTGCGGGATCGTGAGGCGTTCCGATGCTATTTCCCGTTCTGCGTACAGCAGGATGTCGATATCCATGTGCCTCGGGCCGTGCCATGTGCTGGGCACTCTCCCACACTCGATCTCAACCTGCTTGCACACGTCAAGCAACCCCAGAGGCTCGAGGGTTGTTGTGGATTCTACAACCATGTTTAAGAACCACGGCTGATCGAAGACATCCATCGGCTCGGTCTCATAGATTCCCGATCGCTTCACGAGTTGGATTCCTGCTTTCTGCAATTCCGCGAGGCCCTTGGACAGCTGCACGTGCCGGTCTCCAAGGTTCGTGCCCAGCGAGAGGTAGATTGTCGTCTCGCTCAAGGCCTTCTCCGTGTGACTTCGGCAGCTGTGCTGGCTACGTTCTCGAGACGATGGAGGGTGAGCTTGCTCACCCGCACAAAGGCCTGTTCAACCTTTGGGTCGGATGCAAGCAGTGCGTGTGCAATCGCATCGGCAAGTGACTCGATGAGGTTGTATCTGTGCTGCCGACTGATCTTGCGTACGGTCGCGACGATTTGATCGACATCGACTGTGTCTGTGATATTGTCTGATTGCACTGCGTGCTCGAAATCGCCATCCAGTTCGACGTCAACACGGAAGCGATTCCCGAGATGGCGTTCCTCTGGGTACACACCGTGTTTGGCGGCGACTTCGATGCCCGCGACCTTCAAACGGACGCATGCCCCTACTTGATGGGCATCCGCATCGTTGGACTCGCTCACGCTACCTGTCTCCTCTGCTCGAGAGCGTAGAGGGATGAATAACACATTCCGCTACGTGACAATCCCCATGCAGCAAAGCATGATCGGATCGTGTGAGGCGGGTTGCGCACTGGCGCGATTCACGAACGATCGTGGATCCTTCATGCTCCCACCTCAGCCGATCCGATCTATCCCTTGACCGCCTCTTCCTTGGCGAGCTTGGCAAGGACGCCGAACGTATTCTCGTCCCTGACCGCAATGTCCGCCAACATCTTGCGATTCAGACCAACGCCGCGTCGTTCCAGTCCGCCCATCAGCGCCGAATAGGAAAGCCCATGCAGTTTGGCAGCGGCACCGATTCTCGTGATCCAAAGCCGACGAAAATCTCTCTTCTTCCGGCGTCGATCGATATAGCTGTTGCGAAGCGCCTTCATCACCGCCTGCTTAGCAATACGGTGCGAAGTCCCACGCTTCCCTTTGAAGCCCTTGGCGAGAGCCATAATCTTCTTACGGCTCTCTTTGCGCTTGTTCCCTCCACGTGCTCGTGGCATATCCGATTCCTCCGAATTACTTCCCGATCAAACGGGTAATGACCTTCTCCTGCCCGCCGCCAAGTTCTTTCCCTTGGCGTGCTTGGCGCTTGGCTTTCGAACTCTTCTTCACATTCTTGTGGAAGTAGTTCGACATATGATGGAATAGCTTCCCACTCTTCGAGCGCTTGAATCGCTTCTTCGCTGCAGAGTGCGTCTTCTGTTTTGGCACGTCGCCAATCCTCCTCGTAGCGTACTCAGCTTTCTTGCTTCTGTTGTTGGTTCGGGACAATCAGGAGCTGAAGCAGCTTGCCTCTCGCCGTCGGATTTCCTTCGGCTCTCGCGATGTCGGCGACCTCCTCCTGCACGCGCTTCAGCAGTTCGCGCCCCCGGGTTGCGTGGACAATCTCGCGTCCCCGGAAGAAGATGCTTACGCGTACGACATCGCCCTTTCCCAGAAACTGCCGTACACGGTTCATCTTCGTCTGGAAGTCGTGTTCTCCAATCTTGATGGTGAACTTCACTTCCTTCAACTTCGACCGGTGCTTCTGCTTGCGGTCCTTCTTCTCTTGCTGATAGTGGTACTTGCCGTAGTCAATGATTTTGCAGACTACCGGCCGCGCCTGCGGTGCAACCTCCACCAGATCAAGCTCTCGCTCTTTCGCCAGAGCCAGCGCTTCATCGCGTGAAATCACGCCCAGGTTCTGACCTTTGTCATCAATGACGCGCATCTCGTCGTGACGAATTCGCTCATTGATTCGAAGTCTTCGTTTGTCGATCCTAACCTCCTTGCTCCAGGGACTTGCTTCCGGTCATCGTCCCTTGATACAGCCCATGCTTCCGAATGTACTCCACAACCGCCGCTGGGACTTCCACGTCGATCGGGAGGCCTTGATGTATCCTCTCTCTCATTGCCGAGGAAGACAAGTCCACTTCCTCCATCTCCAGGGGCACAATCTGCGCGTTCTCGTACGGAGTCACATCAAACGCATCAAGGCAAACTCCGCTTCTTGGAGCAATCACAAACGGCACACTTCGAAGAAGCGCTTCCGGCTCCCTCCAAGTGCTCAACTCCAGCAGACGATCCGCCCCGACAATGAAGCAAATGCCCTGCGGGTAATCATCCTTCAAAGCACGGATCGTGTCAATGGTATAGGATGGGCCGTCTCGATCGATTTCTATCCGGGAAACGGAGCAATTGGGGAGGTCTCTGACCGCCAATTGCACCATATGTAAACGATCCTCCTTGCGCACACCGGACTCGACCTGCTTGTGGGGCGGAATGCCGTTTGGGATAAACACAATCTCGCTCAGCCCGCACTGCTCCATGGCCGTCAGCGCAACCTTCAGATGGGCGTTGTGCAGCGGGCTGAACGTCCCGCCGAACAAACCGACTCTACCCCTCAAATTCGAGTTCAATCTCCCCAATCCTTATTGTATCGCCGTTTTCGAACCCCTTGCGGCGAAGCTCTTTGAACACGCCCATTTTCTCCAGGCGATCGCCAAGGTACTCCTGCGCATCCCGGCTGTCGAGCACAAGTTTCCGCACCAGTTTCTCGACAACTGTGCCCTGCACGACAAACGTATCTTCCTCGCGCTCGATCGAGAAACCCGTCTCTCCCTCGAAGCGGTAGATCGCTTTGCGTACGACGACCGGGTCGCCAAGATTACGCTCGCGCTTCTCCTTGAGCATGTAGTAGGTACGGTTCACCAAGTCGCGGACGCCTTGGTGCGTTGCAACCGATACCGGCAATGCCTCGATGCCGCGCTCGCGGAACTGCGCAGCTGCTTGCGCAACACACTCCTCGCTGACGGCATCCAGCTTGTTCAGGGCCACAATCTGCGGTCGCAATCCGAGCATCTCGTTGAATGCCGACAACTCGTGATTGATCCGATCGTAGTCACCCAGTGGATCTCGATCCTCGTCAAGCGCCGCAAGATCGATCATGTGGATGAAGATCGAGGTCCGTTCGACATGGCGGAGAAACCGATCGCCCAGTCCGCGGCCCTCGTGTGCCCCCTTGATTAGTCCTGGGATGTCGACTGCCACGAACTGATGCACGCCGTCCACGTCGACGACACCCAGATTCGGTGCAATCGTCGTGAAGGGGTAGTCCGCAACCTTTGCCTTCTGGCCCGAGATCGATGAGATGAGGCTCGACTTCCCTGCATTCGGGTACCCGATGATGCCCACGTCAGCGATCAGCTTCAGCTCGAGTCTGAGCGTCCGCGCTTCGCCGCTGAGACCGCGTTCGCAGATCCTTGGCGCCTGTCGCCTGGAGGTCGTGAAGCTGCTGTTGCCTCTCCCGCCTTCGCCTCCGCTGGCGACCACAACCTGTTCTCCAGGCTCGCCGAGATCCGCAAGCATTTCGCCTGACGTCGTGTCGCGAATGACGGTTCCCACGGGAACGAGCACGACAAGATCTCCTCCGCGTGCACCTTGCTGGTTGTTGCGCGCTCCGTTCACGCCGTTGTCGGCCGCAAAAAGCGGTCGATTGCGAAATCTGTACAGGGTCGAGATGTTCGCTGCGGATTGCAGCAAGACGTCTCCGCCGTCACCGCCTGAGCCGCCGTCCGGGCCGCCCCGATGGTTGTGCGGACTCGACATGAAGTGAATCACGCCGTTTCCGCCTCGCCCTCCCCGAACACGAACAATCGCTTCGTCAATGAACATCGGAGATGGCGAGGTGTGCGATCACAAGCCTAGGCGTCTTGTGCCGGAAGGACGCTGACATACTTCTTGCCTCGCCCTTCGAAATGCACGTAGCCCGGCGTTGTCGCGAAGATCGTGAAGTCTCGCCCAAGGCCGACATTCTTGCCCGGGACGAATTTCGTTCCGCGCTGGCGGACGATAATCGTACCTGCATTGACCCATTCCCCACCGAAACGCTTGACGCCGAGACGTTTGCCTGGACTGTCGTGAACGTTCTGCGTGGAACCAGTACTCGTTTTATGAGCCATACCTACTCCTTAGACCTCTACTCCGACCGTTGCCTCGTGGACCACCAGGTCCGATGGATACTCGCGCTCAACGATACGAAGTCCATTCCGCATCGTCTCAAGGATTGCATCGATCTCTCGGTCCAGATGAGGATCGCTACGGTCAATCTCTATGAAGATCTCGTCAGAGAACGCCGCTTCGACCGGTACGTGAAGGTATTCCTCCAGCGACATGGCCACCGCTTGCAGCAAATGGATCGCGCTCGTCTTGGCCGGCACGGACATTCCGTCCGCTTGAACGGTCAATCCGATCACGCGGTGCCGTTCGTCGCGTTGAATCACGGCTTCGCCCATGCTCGCTACCTTTCGATTGCGGTAATCTTTGTCGCCATGTACGACTGACGATGACCTTGCTTTCTTCGATAGCCCTTCTTGCTCTTGTACTTGTAGACAATCAATTTCTTGTCGCGCGCCTGTTCCAGGATCTCTCCTGTGACGCGAACGCCCTCCAAATACGGCGTCCCTACGCGAACCTGTTCGTCTTCGACAAGCAACAAGACTCTGTCAAACGACACCGGGCCGCCGACTTGCGCATCCTGAAGAAGCTCGTGTTGGAGCGTCATTCCCTCCTGAACACGATATTGCTTTCCACCAGTTTCAATGACTGCATACATCTCGATCAACACCCCATTCATATCGGATTCTAGCCTTGGGATCGGCACTTTTCAATCTCTGTCAGGAAACGGAACTTCCGGGCTCAACTTGAGGATCCGGCACCAAGAGTCCCATAGAGGAGCCCTTGGCTGCAAGGAGCATGCATTCCGACCGAACACCGCGGATCGTCGTAGGCTCAAGGTTTGCCAGTACAAGGATACGCTTTCCGACCAACGTGTTCATCTCGAACTGCTGCTTGATGCCGGCAACGCAGATCCTTTGCTCAGTACCCAAATCGACTCTCAGCTTGAGCAATCGGTCTGCACCCGGGATCTCTTCTGCTTCAACAATCTCGGCAATCCGGAAGTCCAGGTTCTTGAATGTCTCAAATGACACCCTCGGTGCTTGGTTTGCCGAGTCCTTTGGAGCCGGTGCCTTGGACACGGCCTCGACTTTCTCGCGGAGTTCGGCAGCGTCGATCTTCTCGAGCAGGACGCGGTCAGGGCCGACTTCTCGTCCTCGAAGCTCAAGTTGCAGATCGTCCCAGGTTGCGCACTCGATCCCCAGGATGTTCAGGAATCGTGCCGAGAATCCAGGGAGGTACGGCGCCAACAGAACTGCCATCCCCTTGACAAGATGAAGCGCGCTGGCAACCGCAACCTTGTCTTGTGTTGCCCATGGCTTCTTGCGCTGGAAGTACTCATTCCCAAACACGGCCAAGTCGCAGACCGCGCGCAATGCGGGCGCGAGGGAGCCCTCGTGGATCGCCTTCTCATAGCGAGAGACGCCTTCCGAGAGCTGTTCCTGAACTTCCGCATCCAGCTCGACATCCGGTACAACACGATCGAACTTGTCCTGCGTGAAGGACAACACACGGTTCATCAGATTAGACACATTCGAGATCAGCACGCCGTTGACGGCCTTCTCCAGTTCTTCCCATGAGAAGTTCACGTCGCGACCTTCTGGGCGGTTGTAGAGGAGGTAGAATCGCCACAGCTCCCCGTCCATGACCTCAAGCGCATCATCGCAGTAGAGACCGACGCCCCTCGATTTTGAGAAGCTTTCGCCGTTGACCCAGTTCAGATACTCGGTTGCTGCAATCTGATCCGGCAGATGGTAGCCCTGTCTGGAGGCAATCAACTGTCCAGGGAAGATCAGCGTGTGGAACGGGATGTTGTCCTTTCCAATCGTGTAGATCTGGAAGACATCTTCGCCAAACCAGAAATCCCTCCAATCCTCATCGCCTTGGAAGTGCTCGATGACAGCAGACACATACCCCAGCGCAGCCTCGCCCCAAACGTAGATGACCTTGCTCTCGGCACCGTCGAATGGCGCCGGAATTCCCCACTTGATGTCCCGGGTCATTGCACGAGGCCGAAGCCCGTCCTCAATCATCTGCTGCGTGAAGCGATGCACATTGCCACGGAAGTCCCGCGTGGATACATATGCTTTGAGTTCATCGGCCAGACGGGCAAGATCCAAGTACCAGTGCTTCGTTTCCCGAAACTCGATTTCCGATTTCCCGCAGAAGCTACATTTTGGCTCCTGCAACTCCTCAGGTTCCAGAATGGTCCCGCACGAATCGCACTGATTCCCCATGGCATGGGAACTGCCACAGTTGGGGCAAGTCCCGGTAATCAGTCGGTCTGCAAGGAACTTGCCGCATTCACGACAATAGGCACGTTGCTCGGTCTGGGTACAGATGTAGCCGTTTGCCTCCATCTGTAAGTAGATCTCACGAACGAAAGCCTTGTGTGTATCGCTCTCGGTTGTCGTGTAGTTGTCGAACGCGATCCCGAAGCCATGCAATACGTCGAGGATGCGTTGGTGGTTCTTCTCCGCAATGGCGGCCGGACTCAGCCCTGCTTGCTCTGCCTCAAACTCGATGCGCGTTCCGTGCGCGTCGGTCCCGGATACGTACAACACATCCTTGCCTCGGAGGCGGTAGTATCGGGCAAACACATCGCCCGACATTAGTGAGCCCACCAGATTCCCCAAATGGGGCACGCCCGACGCATACGGCCAAGCGGTCGTTACGAGCACATGTTGCTTGTCCATCATCCACCTCCTTTGTCTGTTCGGAACAGGTGGGGATTATACCCAGGCAACTCGTAGGCACCAAGACAAGAAGCACCACACTGCCATTGCATCGGCGGATGCAAGCTGGCACCATTGCAGCATGGCGGATAAGAACACTGCATCACAGTCTCAGATCCGGGTCGTTGTCAAGATCTTCGGCGGCCTGAGAACCCAGACCTTTCCTGAACTTGGATCGTTTCCACTCCCGAAGGACGCAACCATCGACCGGCTCCTTGCGGAGATCTCTCAGCGTTCACCGGAACTCATCTCTCAGATTGAGGACGGACTTGCAGCAGGCTATCTGAACATTCTTGTCAACGGCCGAAATATCCGCTTTCTCGGCAACCGCGCCACAGTCCTCCGGAACGCCGACACGATTGCATTCCTTCCGCCGGTGGGGGGAGGTTGAAGCTTCCAGCGCTCTGAAGTGACCGGCACCCACTGAGAAGTGGCCGCGTCCTTCGGGCTACGCGCTCCGTACGAATGGGTTTGCGCCCTACGGCGACACAAGCATTGTGCTGGATGACGCAGCAGGACGAAGCGGGAGTCAGGATCATCTGCTTGGAGCGCACAGCTCGCAGCCCGACTCAGAAATCGATTGCCACTTCAACTTCGATGAGCCCACTCGCGTAGAGCGCTGTGGAAGGTCGGTAGCCGATCGCACCCATTGCGGAAACGTTCACGCTCCACATCGACGATAGCTGCACGCTAAGATGTCCAGTTGTCGACACGGCTGCATCCGGCTCTGCGCTTTGCAACCGGTACTCCGCTTTGGAATCCACTCGCAGATCAGCCAGCGGATACTGTGCTGCGTCATCTCCATCCGTACGCTCCTCGGACTCCGCGGTCTCCAACGCTCTACTCGAATCTTGCTCGTCAGGTGCAATGCCCGCTGAGAACAGATCGTCCAGAGACATGCGGAACTCGTTCTCCAAGATGGCTGTGAGGCTTGTAAGCGTTCCGTCCGATGCCGTCGTTCGTAGCGAGTACGTGAGTTCATCGCGCTTTCCGTTCTCGGGATCCCAGACAACCCGGCCGGTGAGTGCGTGCCCAAGCGTGGTTTTGCGCGCCTGTCCCTTCACAGCTGCGTCAACGTTCCCGCTGTAGCTCGCGTTTACGCTCAAGGACTCGATTCCGTTGTAGCGCACACTGAACGATAACTCGCCGTTCTGATGCACCACCGGCATGCCGAGGTCGCGAAGCCCTCCTTCCAAGCTACTTCGCAGCATGAGGTCCCCGATATCGGCCCGCAGCTTCAACTCCCCGTCGAGATCATGTGCGCTTCGCGTGTTTTCCCATGAGAATTCAGCATCCGGTGTCAAGGCCCACGTATCGAATTCGATCTTCTCCAAATCGGCACTCAGGCTGGCCGCATGTTCCCAGTGGCCACGCTCGTCACTAAGATCTCTTGACCAATCGGATGCGTAGTCCGCAGAGAACCCGATCCAGTCAAACGTGCGCGCCCAGTCAACAGACCAGTCAATGCGCTCGCTCCCTGACAGATCACTCCCAATCCAGCGGACCGGTCTGCGCCATCCTGCGCTCGCGGAGAGCGCATCCGTCAGCCGAACTGTCGAGCGCACCGCCAGACGGTTCTGCGTGATGTCGTCGTCCCACAAGCTGGAGTGAGATGTTGAATCCATCCACAACAAGGTCAAGCCAAGCGCATCGTTGAGGAACTGATCGCGCAGGCTTAGATTGTAGGAGAGCTCGCCAGTGCGCTCATCTCGCTGATCCGCTCCAAGCGTCTCTGCTTCATGGCGCACCTCGAAGGTCCCACTCATACCAGAAGTCCATCGGAAGGCAAGCCGGTTATAGAGGCTCGTACTGGGATCCCCTTCAGCGAGATCATCGATGCGGTAGCTGTGCGACGCATCCAGGTTCGCATGTTCACTGAGCCTGTACGTTCCGCCAAGCGACCATCCGGAACGATCGCTTCGACTGGCACTCCCGATCGTTCGGAACGTAGGAGGGTAGCTTTCGACGGTTCCAGACAGGCTGAATATCCCGCCGTCGCTGTGGAAGGACGCACGCCCCACCCACCCCTGAGCCGTGTGTTCGTCCGGATCGGTATCGACAAAGCCACCGGGGTTGACTTCCGGGAACCCAGTCAGAGCAATCGGGAATGTATTGACGTATTCGTCGATGTAGTATGCATCGAAATCGCTCCCGGCATGCGCCTCCATCCCGACCCAGACCCCAAACCCATCGGATGCAAGCGCCGTCACCGGTCCGGCCATTATCAGCATCTCGCCGGTACCTGCGGCGCGCAATCCGTCCTCGACCCCGAGGAGCAAACGACCCTCGTCGACCGCGAGCGCATAGACAGGCTCTCCGAGAACAAGCCAGCCTGTGCCAATGCCTCCCCGGTATCCGCGTACGCCACGCGAAGTTGCAAAGTACGCTGTTTCGTTCGCAAGGACGATGTCAGTAACTTCTGCACCCTCCATGCCGTCGAGAGCAGTCACTGATTCCGTTGCGGGATCGTAAAGGTAGGCACCATGATCCGTGCCCACAAGGATCGCGCCGCGCTCCACGGCCAGCGCCGTGATCCTTGCCAAACCATCGAATCCTTCACCACCATAGCGCACATATTGCTCCGGATCCTCGAGTTCGTTCAGGGGAACCGACACCAGGGCAGTCTCCGTGCCGATCCAAAGCACATCATCCGACACAGCAAGTGCGGTTGCAGCATCGTCTCCGAGTCCATCCTCATTCCCAAAGCGCGCCCAGTTCGCCAGACGGTCGAACGGCGCTGCCCCATCCAGCTCGACAATGTTGAGTCCCGCGGCCGTTGCGATCATCGCGTGGTTGTCGTACAGCAGCACATCGTGCACCACGCGGCTGGCAAGCCCATTGGCCGTGCTATAGGTCGCCCAATCCCCGAGTTGATTCACCGTGATCCCCGCAAGATGTCCGTACACGACAATCTCATCGTTGGCTGCGATCGTTGCGATGGCGTTCGGTTTCTGCATTCTGGCGTTGTCATCGTACGGGAACCGATCCTGGTTGTACCCCACGAGCACATCTGCCGAGAACCCAGCAAGTTCGATGTCTGCGGAAACGCCGGCAATGGTGTGTCGGTTCGGCATCGTGGCCACGGTCTCGGGATCCGAAGCAGAATTCGGATCCTCGGCAAGCTGCAGGAGTTGCGCATGCACAGAGATTTCTTCGGAAATCGGCATCTCCAGGATTAGGCCGAAGAAGTAGCTTGAGTAGTCGGCAACCTGGCCGAAACCGCCACTGAAGAGCTCGTAGTCAACTTGCAGAACGTCCGTATCCTCAATGTCCACAAGCAGGAAGAGCATCCCTACGTCATACTCGATCAGGTAGTCGACATCGCGGACGAGCAATTCGTTGTTCAGCAGGACCCGTTCACTCTCTGGGACAAGCGAAAGGCCCAGAGAAAACGACCCGCCGGATACCGCATATGAAAACGCAACGCGAATCATGCTTCCGTGCTCGAAGAACGCTGCCGGGAAACTGCAAATCAAGATCCCATCTTCAGCCAACACTTCAACGGAGTAGCCAGGCAAGCGAGGGCTTCCTACAGTGTCAAACACGGTCCCCGTTGCGCTGACTTCCACGGACACACTCTTTGCCTCGACCTCCGCATGTCCGAGATCGTAGTAGCGTTGCCGTACACTCTCATTCAGCGAATAGACATCCTCGTCTACATGAAGCTCCGCATCCGCCAACAAGAGATCGAGAAAGGCAAGCTCGTAGTCTGTTCCCGAGGCAAACGGATACCGCTGCGCATCGTCTCCTGCCAAGTTGCTGTCTGCGTTGTATTGGGTGATGGCATCACGCACGTGTTCGCGGAGCATCGACACAGCGTCGCGCCGCAATAGCAGGACCTGTCCACTGTCCTCGATCACTCGGTATTCCTGCTCCTTCAGCATTTTCGCGGTCCCGCTTGTGAGCGTGTCATTCAAGTACCCGAGATCGTATTGCGCAAGAACGGCTCGCACCCTAGCTGAGGCAGGCAGCTCGAACGAGACCGTTGAGAACGCCTCGGCATAGAGTGATACGAGTGGGAATGCGTAGAGCCCGTCGAGGTTCGATCGATACGGAGCTGGGAGCGTGGATCCTTCCGAAGCAAAGCGAGAGAATGCCAACTCGGACGCCGCCGTCTGCCCCACAAAGACCCGACTCTGCGATACGCTTTCCGACCTGGATGCAACTGCAGTCAGTGTGCTATCGCCAAACTCGTAGTCCAGCCGAAGTCCTCTCATCTTCTTGTTGTAGGTCGTGAAATCACTTGCGCCCGCAAGTGTGAAGTCCCCAGCGACTCCATCCAATCGCTCGGTATCCAAGTAAAGGGCCATAGACTGCAGCGACTCAGGTTGCTGATCGTTGTAGTGAATCTCAAGCGATAGCACGGATAGCGCTTCGCCGACGATATCTACCGACAGTGTCTGGTCAAGCGAGATGCGCCCCGGCGCAACGCTCGCCAATGCAAGACCCACCGGGTTGCCAAAGCCGTACTTCAGCTTCCATGTCTTGCGGCCGTCGAGTTCGATATCGAAGTCGCTGTCTTGCGCTGCGGCCCCTACGGTCCCGAGCAACATGATCGCCGACAACATGAGCAATCCCAGAACTCTTCTCGTGTCCATGTTCACCCTTTCACCAACGAAGCGTGAGGCCGACTCGGTGGCTGCCGCCCAAGTCGCTTCGCATTGCATATGCCCAGTCGAGTTGGAGCCCCAAGAGACGCGCCGAGAGTCCATAGGTCACACCCTGCCCGTCGTATCCCACACGCGCACCGAGTCCTTCAACCCATGTCTCCAGCCCCATTGCCAGTCGTGTAGATGCCGTAATCAAGCCGTCCGCTTGGAAGACAAGATTCCATTCAACGTGCTCCGCCGGGGCAAGCGTTGCTGCAGTGCCGATCGTCAAGGACGGCGCAAAGCCCTCCACGCTGCCACTCTCATAGCGCACGGGAGTGGACAGGGCGCTCTCAAGAAGCATCGCAACACGCAAGCTCTCCGTCGTGAAGGTCATACACGGATCCAGTGCCCAACCGGAACCGCTTGATGGGGCAGAGACATTCAGAAACCGCCAACGCACCCCAAATCCGAACGGCCCCAGGGGCAAGCCTCCGCCCAAAACGATCCCCTGGCTTGCGTAGCGAAGCGTCCCATCACCTGACGAGATCCTTCCGGAGTCGAGCAGCGCGAGCAATCCGCCGAAATAGGAGGTAGCGAAGGTTGCCGCTCCATACGTAATGCCTCCGAACTGGCGGACGAAGACGGATGAAGCACCGAATCCTTCGTACGAAGCCAACGCCGCAGGATTGTGCAACACCGCCCCCTCATCGTCCGCAAGTGCGGCAAATGCCCTCCCGAGTCCAAGCGCTCGAGCGGAAGATCCGAGGGAGAAGAATGCGCCGACACCCGAGAACTCCTGTGCGCAGACGGCAATGGAAAGGGCCAAGCAAAGAATCAGGCAAACGGGTCCGATTGGTCTCATCGCGCAATCACCAGCTTCCCGATTTCGGACGTCCCTACATTGGTGTCCAGAACATAGAGATACAGCCCTGATGCCAGCGGGACACCCTGAACTGTCGATAGCCCCCAATCCATTTCCGTAGCACCGACATCGATGTGGGAAGAATAGACAAGCCCTCCGCTCACCGAGTAGATGCGCAGTTCAGCAACGCTTGCATCCTCAGGGATACCCAGCAGGAAGGTCACGTGGGCATCGACTGGATTCTCATCCACTCCGATCGTCGGAGGCTCGCCGGAGGAGGGGGGATCGACAGGCGGCGGCTCCGGCGGGTCGACAGCACCCGCTGCGGCTGCAACATCAAGCTTCCCATATCCCCAACGCAGGTTGGGCACGCCCCGGGTGAAACCATCCTGAATGGCGCTTCGCGTTAGGATGGACCGCACTTCGTCCGGCGTCAAGTCCGGATCGATCGCCAACAGCAGTGCAGCAGCTCCCGTGACATGGGGAGCTGCCATGCTGGTCCCCAACTCCATCGTGTGGACGGTGTCCGGATGGAGCAGATAGCCCTGCCAAACCGCGTCTTGGGATAGCGCCGCGCAAACCCACGCTCCCGGGGCGCAAAGATCCGGCTTCGTGCGGCCATCACGTGTCGGGCCTTGACTTGAGAATGTAGACAGGACTTGAAGCGGATAGCTTGCCAGGAAGTTCTGCGGGCCGGACATCGAAAGCCACACCGCCTTCGAGTTAAAGGAGCCCACCGTAATTGCGCGCCGCGCATTCCCGGGTTCATCGATCGTTGAAGATGAATCTCCGCCAATCAGGGTCGCACCGCCATCTGTCACCCATGCGTCGTAGACACCGCCGTTCCCGCCCCCGGTATCCGAAACAGTGACTCCCCAAGGCAAAGAGGATGAGAGGTTGCTCAGACGGATGTAGGCGTGATGATCTCCGTTTCTAGGATTCGTTCCTCCGGAAGCATTGTCCACACGAACGCTCCCTGCTGCCGTAGGAACAACCCCACTGTCCGCACCTGATGGCACGACAAGAGGTGTGCTTCCAGGAGGGGAGATCGTCACAGAGAACTGCGCGCTGCCCGGGTACCAAATGGCCAGTTCCGTCTCCCATCCGTCGGGGTCGATCGAGAAGCTGTCCGCGCCCCCTCGCAAGTTCGCCGACGCATGCAACGCCACATCGCCTTCGTTTCCCGCAGAAACAACAATGGCGCGCCCGGGAGATGACAGCATTTCGTCAAGGCCTTGCTCGAACAAGCTCGTTCCATCATGCGGCCCCTCGTGTCCGCCCAAGCTGAGATTGATAACGGCCGGCAACCCAAGCGAGTCTGCAAGTTCGAAGATGTACTCGACGCCTTCAAGAATATCTGTCGTGAAGTAGGTGGTCTTCACCATGACAATCCACGCCTCGGGCGCGACGCCGACGAATCCAGCTCCTGAGGAAGATCCATCCCCTGCCGCAATGCTCATGACATGGGTGCCATGCCCGTTGGTGTCTTTCTGGCGCACGACGCCCTGTGAGGCATCATGACCATTGGCAAGATCGAGCTCAATCTCCTCCTGCAAGTACTCGGTTCCAGAGAAACCGATGGTCTGATCCCAAATCGCCAAGATACGGGATGTCTCTTCGAATCCATCTCCGTCCGAGTCCACGCGGAAGTCCAGGTGGGTATAGTCAATCCCCGTATCCACTGCGCCAATGATCACCCCTTCTCCAGCCTGAGCAGGAGATTGGGCATGCAACGTGTCCGCGCGAATAACGGCAATAGATTCATCGAGCTTCGGCTCCGCCTTCCATGCAGGCTCGATGTACTCAACGCGTTCGTCGTTCAGCAATTGCTTCAACTCGTGCAACGTTGCCTTCAGGCTGACCACCGTGCCGGTAGAGACTCCCAGCGGTAGCCGCAGCAAGTCGCGGTCTGCAAGCGGCGCGCGCAGTCCTACAAGGAGCTCGATCTTCTCCTGCCCCGCAGTGGAGGACCACGTGATTGCGTACTGATCTGGATCAAGAACGCTTAGAGGTGCACTTGACGATTCCGCGGATCTCGTAAGCAGTGGCCGCAACGATGGATGGAGCCGCTGCAAGATACCCTCGGCTCGACCTTGGCCTGCAATCGCAACGAGAACAACAAGGACAAGTCCTAGGCGAATGACATTCGTCTGGATTCGATCCACACTTCCCCCTCAAATCGATTCGGCATTGTAGCAGATCCCCTATAGCGCAAACCAGCTTCCACTGAGCAAACCACGGTCTGTAGGATTCCCAGGTTCGCTGAAGTTTGTGCTATCATTCCACGTCGGCATGTCGCCGACGTGCTGAGGAGGAATCTGGAGGGCAAGTGAACGAACACCAAGCCGTCAATGGAGAACCCATTGCAGTCGATGCGAAAATGGAGCTGAGCTACAAGCAGGCCATCGAGCGCGCAATCTCGCACTTGCCTGCAAAGAACGGCGTCGTATCGATCGACTCCATTTGGGTGGAAACATCCATTCCCAGAGACATTCTGCTCACGCTTCTGCAGCGCGAGGACATCGAGTTGCCCGACCGTGTGGCGCGCATCAACTTGAAGTCCAGCTTCCCGAAGAGCTCCGGTCGCTCGCGTTCTCGCCGGCGAAGAAGGCGCCCCCGCAAACGAAAGGACAAGGCCAATGGCAGCCAGTAGCACAAGCAACGGACAGCGCATCCGCTTTGGCACATCAGGCTTTCGTGGCCGCTGGGGCATCGAGTATACCGAGGAAACCGTGCGCGCCACCGCCCAGGGTATCTGCGATCACCTGGCTGAGAGAGGATTGGGTGGGCAGCATGTTGTGGTAGGCTTCGACAGCCGCAGATATGCTGACCAAGCGGCCGATTGGGTCGCCAGTGTTTGCCTGGCCAACGGGTTTCGCGTTCATCTTGCATCGCGCGACACGCCAACACCTGCGCTCGCCTACCACGCAACCGTGGGACTGCAAGACTGCCAGGTCGGCGGCATCATCAACTGCACAGCGAGCCACAATCCGATCGAGTGGCATGGCATCAAGTTCTCCCCAGGAAGCGGAGCGCCTGCGCCACCAGCTGCGACAGACGCCGTCACGAAGTATGCCAACCATCACATCGACGCCCAGACGCGTATCCCAAGGCACAATCTGGAAGACGCGCGCGCACGTGGGCGCCTGCAGCGGTTTGACCCGATCGACGCCTACTGCCAGTGGCTGCTCGACGCAGGGAAGGAAGATGCAAGGATTCCGATCGACATCGATGCCATCGCCGACTACTTCTCAAGCAATTGCGGAATCGTCATTGACGAGATGCACGGAGCCGGACGCGGCTACATGCCGTGGCTGTTTGATCGTATCGGGGTGCAATACACGCTGCTGCACGGCACCAAGGACGAGCTTCTCGGAGGGCTCCATGCCGCCAACCCCGAAGCGCCGAACATTGACTTGCTCAAGAGCACTGTTATCGAAGAATCCGCGGCTGTCGGGCTTGGACTCGACACCGACGCCGATCGCTATGGGATCGTGTCGTCAAACGGTGCGTACGTCTGGCCGAATCGGATTCTGAATCTCCTCACCTATTCGATGGGGGTCGATCGAGGGATCACAGGGCGGCTTTCGATGTCGTTCGTCACCACCCACTTGATCGATGACATCGCCAAAGATATCCCAGGCAATGAACTCAATCAGCCGCAGTCCGGCACGCTACCTCCTCATATGCACGACAAGACCTATCAGGTTTACGTCGGCGATCCACTCTCGCTTGCGCCGAAACATTCCTTCTACGTGCCAACCGGATTGAAGAACCTCGTGCTCGTGCCGCAGATGGACCGCGAATATAAGATGCTGGATCCGAAACCTGAACAGTGGATGGACAAGCTACTGCTCGCGGGCGAGGAAGCGGCCGGGCTTACAACACGGGGTCATGTCCCGGACAAAGACGGCATCTGGGCCAACCTGCTTGTGCTCGACATGATGGCGCGCTATCGGATGACGCTGGATGAACTCTGGGATCATGTTACGGCCAAGTACTGGCGCCCTGAGTTCGGGCGCATCTACGTACCTGCCGCGCCAGGGGCCTCCACCCTGCTCATTGACACGTACCTGGACGAACTTGCAGGCAAGTCGGCGGATGTAGGCTCCTTTGCAGGCTTCCCCGTGCGCTACCTTGGCGGGATTCCTGGCGAGTACGCGGAGTTTCGCCTGCTTGATGAAACGGGCGCTGACACTAGTTTCCTGCACATCCGCCCATCCGGTACGGAGCCGCTCATTCGCGTCTACATCGAAACTAGCTCCAAGCGTGTGCTACTCGCGATCCAAAAGAAGATCAAGGCAGATGCCGCGAGCATCCCCTAGCCAGGGGGTTGCCGGACGCAATCCGGCAGTCGAAGCGTATCGTCGTTCAGGGACAGCTTGACTTGACGGCACCGGCAACTTCACCCAACATCTGAGCGCGGCTGTATGCTCCGATGCGACAATCCAAAGTACAGACGCAGCGTAGGAGTTCACATGGCTCAACAGAAACAGGACACGTATGACTTCTCAGCCATCGAAGCTCGATGGCGTGACTCGTGGAAAGAGCGCGGATTCTTCAAGGCAGACACCGCCGCTCGCGAGGGGACGTTCTACTACCTAAACATGTTCCCCTATCCCTCGGGCTATCTGCACGTGGGCCATGGTCGCAACTACATCATCGGCGACCTGATCACACGAGTGAAGATCATGCGCGGCCTACAAGTGTTGAACCCCATGGGATGGGACGCCTTCGGCTTGCCTGCCGAGAATGCTGCCATCGAGCACAACACGCATCCGTGGACGTTCACCAAGAAGAACATTGAGAACGCCAAGGAACAGTTCCGTGTTTGGGGCGTGCAGTTTGATTGGGATCGAGAGATCGCCACCTGCCTTCCTGACTACTACAAGTGGACGCAGTGGCTGTTCGTGCAGTTGTACAAAGGGGGACTCGCTTATAAGAAGAAGGCAACCGTCAACTTCTGCCCCACGTGCGATACAGTACTGGCCAACGAGCAAGTCGTCGGTGGTGCCTGCGAACGGTGTGGCACCCCGCCTGAACCGAGAGATTTGGAGCAGTGGTTCTTCAAGATCACGGACTACGCCCAGCGTCTGCTCGACGATCTGGCGACGCTCGAGCAGTGGCCCGAGAACGTCATCAAGATGCAGGAGAACTGGGTCGGCCGATCCGAAGGCGCAGAAGTCGCGTTCAAGACCGAAACGGGTGATCCCATCGAGGTCTTCACAACCCGGCCGGATACGTTGTGGGGCGCCACCTTCATGGTGCTCGCGCCCGAGCATCCGCTGGTCGATGTTCTTGCGTCCGATGCGCAGACGACCGCGATTGCCGAGTATCGACAACAGGCGGCGCGCGCTTCGGAAATCGACAGAATGTCCACGGACCGGGAGAAGACGGGCGTGTTCACCGGCGGGTACGCGACTAATCCAGTGAACGGTGCCAAGGTTCCTGTTTGGATTGCCGACTACGTCCTCATGACGTACGGCACGGGTGCGATCATGGCAGTCCCGGCGCACGACGAGCGCGATTTCGCGTTCGCCCTCAAATTTGGATTGCCCATTCTGCCCGTGATCAACCGGATTGACGGCGTGGTCAAGTCGATTGTGCCCGCTGGAACCACCAAAGATGGCTTCGATGCAGCGCTTGCCGAAGCAGACATCGCATTCGTACCCGCAGGCGAGCACATGCTGATCACGCCAACGATTGAGCAGGTCGATACCTACGCAAAGCTCGCGCAGCAGTACCTCAGTCCGGATGCGTGGATCGACATCGTCGGATCGCGTTGGGTTTTCGTATTCCCGGATGAGATCATCGAATGGGACGGCATGAATACCGAGAACGAGATTCTAAACCGCTGCCGGCTGCTCGAGCCGAAGCTCGCAGGGGCCCGATCCGTCATGGAGATCCTTTGGAGCCGTGAGCCCTATCGAGACACACTCTTCCATGCCGAGTACGGTGACATGATCCATTCAGGCGAATTCACGGGCACGCCTGGCGCGACAGCCAAGGCCGACGTCACCGCCTGGCTCGAAGCCGAAGGCACAGGCAAGGGGACGATCAACTTCCGGTTGCACGATTGGCTCATTTCTCGCCAACGCTATTGGGGTGCACCCATCCCCATGATCTACTGCGACGCCTGCGGACAGGTCCCGGTAGCTGAAGAAGATCTGCCGGTGCTGCTTCCTGAGACCGAGTTCATCGGCAAGATGGGACTTGGAGACATCGAAGGATTCGTGGATACGACCTGTCCGAAGTGTGGGCGACCCGCTCGCCGCGATACCGATACCATGGACACCTTCGTGGATTCCTCGTGGTACTTCTTGCGCTACATCAATCCGCAAGACAGCCATCAGGCATTCAGTATGGAGGACGTGAACCATTGGCTGCCCGTGGATCAGTATGTCGGCGGCGTGGAGCACGCGATTCTTCACCTGCTTTACTCGCGCTTTGTGGTCAAAGCGCTGTACGATCTCGGCCAGGTCGGATTCCAAGAACCGTTCGCTCGCCTGTTCACCCAAGGCATGGTCTGCCATGCGGCCTACAAGTGTCCAGAGCACGGATGGCTGTTCCCTGCGGACATCCAAGCAGGAACCACCGAATGCCCGAAGTGTGGCAAGCCGCTAGACACGTCGAGCTTCAAGATGTCGAAGTCCAAGCGGAACGTTGTCGATCCCAAGGACATCGTCGAACGCTACGGCGCGGACACCGAGCGCTTGTATACGATGTTCATGGGCCCTCCCGACCGGGATATCGATTGGACCGATGAAGGCATCCGCGGATCCTTCCGGTTCCTGAACCGCGTGTGGACACTGACGGTCGAGCATGTGGACCGTCTTGCGGCTCCTGACTCCGAGGTGTTGACTAACGGCTTGGACGAAGGCGCCATGTCGCTGTGGCGCCGCATGCATCGCACCGTGAAGAAAGTGACCGAAGACATCGAAGACCGCTTCAGCTTCAACACGGCAGTTGCCGCCATCATGGAGTACTTCAACGAGCTCTCGAAGTACATCGACTCCGGCAATCTGGATTCCGCCCTTCTGAGACAAGCCGTTGACACGCTCATTCTCGTGCTGTCGCCATTCACACCGTTCGTGTGCGAAGAACTCTGGAAGCGAACCGGTCACCAGGACATGGTGCTCGACCGACCCTGGCCAAGCTACGATGAATCCGCCATGGAAGAGGATTCGGTCGAGTTCCCGGTGCAGATCAACGGCAAGCTCAGAGCGCGTGTCACCGTTCCAGCCGCCACTGCACAGGATCCCGAAGCCATGAAAGCTGCCGCGCTCGCAAGCGAACGTGTGCAGGAGCTTGTAGCGGGGAAAGAAGTCGTGAAAGCGATCGGCATCCCAGGGAAGATGGTCAGCCTTGTCGTGAAATGATCGACCGAAACGATTCGACCTTGAAGAAGACGCACGGCCCCTTCAAAGCCAAAGGGGCCGTGTTGCTGGATCGCGACGGCGTCATTAGCCAGCAGACCGCATTTGTCAACGAACCCGCGGACCTCAAGCTGATCGACGGAGCTGCGGCATCGATTGCCCGTCTTAACCGCGCTGGCTGGCCGGTCGTCGTTGTCACCAATCAGGGCGGGATTGCGATGGGGTATCTCACCGAGGACACACTGCACGCCATTCACGTCAAGATGAAGGCGCTGCTCGCCGAGGCCGGTGCGCACGTCGATGCCATCTACTACTGCGCGCATCACGAGCACGCCAAGATTCCGGAATACAAAGCAGACTGCTGCTGCCGGAAGCCGAAGATCGGAATGCTGGAACAAGCACGCGACGAACTGTGCATCGATCTTGCCAAGTCAATCTTCGTCGGCGATTCCACCACTGACATCCTTGCCGGCCAACGCGCAGGATGCTTCACAATCCTCGTAGAGACCGGGTTCGGCGGGCAAGACGGCAAGGCCGAAGCAGAGCCCGACGCGACCGTTGCAGACCTGAGCGGCGCAGCTGATCTAATCCTTACTCAACTCCCGAGCGGCACGTAGCCGCTACGGCACCATCTCCGTGTACGTTGGAACGTCGCTGTAGTCCGGCGTGTAGGGTAGCTGGCAGCTCTCAAGGTCCACCGGAGTATGGGCTGGGAATCCCCAACCAGACTGCCACAGCGTGCGGTGAGGATGCAACCGATGGAGTGACCTTCCTGAACGACGACATTGCAAGTCGGCTGCGGAGCCCCCGTTGCCTTCGTCGGGGTGTCGTTCCGCGGGACAAGGAGATCGAGCATGCGCTCGTTGGTAAGAGGACTCGTGGTCGGAGGAACTCCTCGCAGACCTGCTGACTCTTCTTGTTGGCGGGCCCTTCGATCTGACAGAGGATACGACGGACGCGACACGCCGCCCCAAAGCTGCGCAGGGAGATGCGATCAGCTCGGACGTTCCGTTCTCCAATATGGGGCAACCCCAAGCCTCTGTCCATCAAAGGTACCCGCCACCAGGCCGCAGCGCACAAACGTGCCTTACATCCGTCCATGAGGCTCACCGCCTACCGCGGCTCACGCCCAAATGGAGCAGTGCTATTGCGTATCTCCTCTGATTCGCGCAGCAGCAGCTTCGCCATCGACCTCGCGTAGTGCGCGCTCATCGGCAAAGCGGCGATTGCCTTTCAGGACTGCAAGACCACTGGCATGCCAACCCGAAGGTCGATGATCTCGGCGCAGCCATCAAGCAGATTCCGGGTGCGGCTCTGCCTAGGGAATGACCTCGGTGTAGGCCGGAATCGTGAAGCTTGATGTTTGGTACGGGAGCGTGAAGCCGTCGATCGAGAAGCCGGATGTGTCCTCGACTTGGATGTGGCACTGACTGGCCTCGACCTGTGCAAACCCCATCGCCGGGTGACTCGCCGCCGCTGCGATCCAATCCCGCACATCGCAGAAGCCTCCCGAGAGGATCGGATTGGTCACCCCACCCCAGGTTCCGCTCACGATGTACGTGATCCCCTCGTTCGAGTCTCCCATCAGATCGTAACCCAAGCTGCCCCCGATGCACGGATTCGCCGTCGGCAGCAGAATCGGCCAACTGCGCGTGTAGTTGTGCGTGTGCCCCATGAGGACTGCATCGACAGAGTAGGTTTGGAAGAGCTTAGTCCAGGCGAACATGTACTCGTCGCACGCATAGCCAAGGCACGACTTGAAGCACCCAAGGTAGTTGCAGTGAAGCGCGACCAGCTTCCAAGCGACCGCGGGCGCACTCGACAGGTCTGACTCAAGCCAGTTCACCTGCGCATTCGCTTCCGCTGCTGCCAATGAGGCCTGCACTTTGATTTGCCCTCCCGAGGCTGCCAGCACGGTGAGATGCAGGTTCGGGAAGTCGAGGGCGTAACACGGCATCCCGGCAACGGGCTCCGGCATGGCGAACAGACCCATGAACCACTCGTACGTGGAGTCGATATCGGGATATCCTCCCATCTCGTGATTTCCGATCACCGGTACGATCGGGATCATCCGGCACGAGTCGGCCACTGCGTGGTCCTGCCATGCATTGAACCAGTTGTCCCATTGGTCTTGGTTGCATCCTCGGGCGACCAAATCTCCAAGAACGAGGACGAAGTCCGGATCGGCACTTGCCGCCTTCTCTGTTAGAAAGTCACGCATGTAAGGCCAGTTGGCAGGCGCATTCGGACGATTGATCAGCTGGCCAAACTCCCCGTCCTCTACCGTGATAAATGGACGCTGCGAATCGCCGGCAAAAGCAAATCGCACGAACTGCTGAGATACTCCGATGGTCCGGAACGACCATTCCCTTGTCATTTCCCCGCTCGCCTTATCAACCACACGGAAGTAGTACGTCTGGCCCGGCACCAAGCCCTCAAGCTTCGCGCGGTAGTAGAACCCGTCAAACGACGCAACCGCCCCCGCGGGCGCTATCTGAGACGGCACGCCTTCCAGTTCCCACTCGTATTGCGGAGGGCAGCCGCCGGGCACCAGATCGTAGTAGACCCATTGCCCTTGATCTGACGTCATCGGCGAGTACCACATCACTGTCATTGTCTCGTAGACATTGTTCTCCGACCACCCCAGATGAACCTGACTCACCTGAGCTAGCACGGCAATAGGGAGCGCCAACAGGACTAGAAAGACGACTCCACTGAGAGCTCGTCTCATGCCAAACACCTCCTTGGTCATGTCACCAGAAACGCACCACAGACACCTTTCGTGTACTTATCATCAGCAGTATGGTGTGTTGCTGCCTCAGAAGGCAAATCTAGCATAGGACTAGCTCCTCGCATGGAGTGAGTCGCGGGCAAGCTCCTACGATGGCAGACTTCGCATCTTGCATGAGCAGCTTCGTTCGAGTATCAATAGACCGCAATCGGGGCCTTAGCTCAGCTGGGAGAGCGCTTGCATGGCATGCAAGAGGTCAAGGGTTCGAGTCCCTTAGGCTCCACAACGATCTACAAACCACTGATGGTATCAAGCTTCTTCTCTCTCCGCGGATCTCATAGCCAAACCGCCAATTCCCGCATCGCTAGATAGCGTCGGCGCTTTCGAGTTCGAGTCCCCTAGGGTCTCTGGCCCTGGTACGCTGCCGGCCGCGGTCTGCGAAGGCCTCAGCTCTTGCACGCCTCCCCGACTCTTTGCACACACGGATCACAGTCGGCTTCCATCTTGTCCTCGGTCCGGTTCTCGGGGTGAAGGCCACTCGCTACGATGACGCCGATGCACGCCGCTTGTCTTCGTACATCAGCTTGTCAGCCTCGGAAAGGGCCTCCTCAATGGACCTGCCGCTCTCTGAGCTCCAGTGATAGCTACCAATGGCCAGAGTGACGGGGAAATCCAGCAGCGGGTTCTTCTCGTTCCTGCGGGCGACCTCTGACAGAATGCGGTCCTTGACGAGTTCGGTTTCGCCGTTGGTCTCCGGGAGGATGACCAAGAACTCGTCGCCTCCGTACCGGACCAGGATGTCAGCGTCGCGGATGTTGGCCTGGATGACTGTCGCCATGACTTGAAGCACCTTGTCGCCCATCGCATGGCCAAACCGATCGTTGACTTCCTTGAAGCGGTTGACATCGATCATCAGGAACCCGATCGAGTGGGCGTATCGCTTTGATCGCTTCGCCTCTTGTTCCAACAGCTCGTCGACGGAGTAGCGATTGAGCACCCCGGTGAGGGGGTCGCGCCGCGCCATGCGGGCGAGCTCTGCTTCGTGGAGCCTACGTTCCGTGACATCGCGGAAGATGCTACGAGTGGAGAACGGTTGCCCATCCTTGAATCGGCAACTCACGTTCCCCTCCACGGGGATCCGGTCTCCTGCTTTCGAGATGAATTCGGCTTCCACACGAGCGACCGTCTTCCCGGCCAGCACCGTCTGGAAGACCTGCATGCAGTGGTCGCGGCTGTCCGGGTGTATGACATCCAGCAGCGTGAGTCGATCGATCTCGCTCTTCTTGTACCCGAGCGTCTTCAGCCACGCGTTGTTCACGAATTGGAGGCGGCCATCAGGGTCGACGCTCTGGATGAGATCGTGGGCATGCTCGATCAAGTCGCGGAATCGCTCGTCGCTTTCCTGCTGGGCAGCTTCCGCTCGCTTTCGTGCTGAGATGTCTCGTGCGATGCCAAGAACCAGGCGCCGACCGCCGACTCGTACAGGGTGGGTCCGTATCTCGACGACGACTGGAGTCCCATCTCTCCGAATCAGGGTGAGTTCATCCGGGCCGGTTGAGCGCCCCAGCACGTTCTTCGCGAGGAGAGAGGCAGCTTGCAGCAAGTCCCCCGCCGGCAGGAGCTTCAGCTTGAGGAAGCTCTTGCCAATCAGCTCCTCCCTCGCGTAGCCGGTGATTCTCTCGGAAGCGGCGTTCCCATCGACGAACGTCCCCTTGAGGTCACTGAGGTAGTAGCCGTCGGGAGCGTGCTCGAACAGGATCTGAAGCCTCTCCTCGGATGCCGTGAGCTGCGCGATGACCTGATCCAGTTGGGCGACTCTCTCTCGCAGAACACGTAGTTCATCCGGGCCATCTAGATCGTGCTGTCTCTCACTGTCCATGTCCAACTCCGGTGACCGGTCCGTCTTCAAGCCAGTCTACACCCTCCTCCTTTTCCAGGTCCAGTGATCCGGCCTGACCTTCTGGCTTCTCACAAACCGGACCCAACGTCGGCGTCTGCGTTGTCCCTGGCGTATTCCTCTGGCTGAAGGTCCCGCCCGCACATCGGGTTGCACCCGCCAATCAACACGAGGTTACTCCCGAATGCAACGGAGACTCTGAAGCGGTCCCCTGGTCTTGCCTAGGACGCTTTGTCCGCCTATCGTTGTTACGGGCGTGGCGCCGATTGCAAGCCAGAACATGTACCTTGCGAGGCTGCGTCTCTTGGGGAGGCAGCATGAGCGAGCGACAACGGCGATTCTTGCTGATCTGCATACTGATCGGCACCGTTCTCACCGCCGTCGGGATCTCGATAAGTCAGCTCTACGGAACAGCCATGGCGCAGCAGAGAGAGCGTCTGGTGGAGACCGCTCAGAGCCAGGCGCGGGTGATCGAAGCCGTGGCCCGCCACGATGAGATCTACGGTATCGAGTACCCCGGCACCGCAATGGAGGCCACTCTCGCGCAGATTGTCGACGCGCACGCTGCAGTTGATCAACGAATCATCGTTTACAGAGGGCTGAAAGGCAAGCATCATCCCCTCAAAGGTGCTTGGGAAGAGTCCTTCAAGACGAGCTTTCGGCCTCCTCGCAATCAGACCTACCAAGCGGCGGCCACCACTTGAGTTCTACATTCAGTCCCCCAGGCTCCAATGGACTGAACCACCGGCAATCGCACGCGGTTCCTGCATTTCACTCCGATTCTCCAAGCAGGGGAATCTCGATTGGATGCTTGGCACGTCGCCGAAGGGCATCGCCCCGGAGGATCTGGCCACCACTGAAGTTCCGGTCCTTCTCTATCTAGGCACGACGGACAACCCACCTGGGTCAGCGGACAAGGAAGCCAAGGCCTCGTCGATCATGCAAACGTCCAGATCGAGGTCGTCGACTCCTCGCATCTCGGCAACGTCGAAGCCTTCGAGGCCGTGAATACGGGGATTCGGGAGTTCTCGGGCACAGAGTGATGAAGGCTCTCCGACAGCCTTGCTCCCGGAAGGGGCTTGACATCCTCACTCTGCAGCGCTAGGATACCGCAGAAACCCATCGGGTACTCGCGGTGTTCCCAGGGCTCCGGAGGTGCGTCCATGGCTACAAGAGATCAGATCCTCACAGCAGGAAGAGAACTCCTGCGATCCGCAGGGCTGCGGGCCATCACGACCAACGAAATCGCGCGGCGCGCCAGAGTTAGCAAGAAGACGCTTTACGGATTCTTCCCGACGAAGGACGAGCTCATCGAAGAGATCGTCGTCTCGTTCATGGAAGGAAATCTCGCGCATTGGGACGCGATCCTCGAGCGTGACGTTTCAGCCATGGATCTCATCCTCTCATCGCTCGACTTCGTTGGGCAGTTCATGCCGATGGTTCAGAGCCATCTCGTCAGCCAAGCACCTTACGTGTCATCCGCCCTCTGGACGCGCATCGATGAGATCCGAATGAAGCGCCTCAAGAAGCTCAAGAACTTGCTCGCCGAGGCGCAGAAGGACGGCTACTTCCGAGCCGATGTCAATCCGGACCATTGGATCTTCCTGTTGACAGGGACGATCCAATCCGTCGTCACGCCAACGGTCTTGCTTCGAGAAGGCCTGTCGCTCATCGACGTGCTCGACTCCCTCAAGTCCATTTACTACGAAGGCCTGCTGACCGAGAAGGGGCGGGCCTACATTGCAGAGAAGGAGAATCAAGAATGAGCTCTCGCACCCGCATTCCGCTTCTGGTTGCCGTTCTGGCAGTCGCGGTCGGATTCCTTGCCATATCGCAGACCTATGAAACAGGCGAAGACGTCATCGACGAGCTGCGCGCCAACGCGCAACGAATCGAGGATCTCGATGCGGTCGTTGTCGTGCAGACCTACGACGAAGGAGAGGTCTCACTCACCCAGCGCCTGCGCCTCACGGTCCTCCAGCCGGATCACATGCGTCAGGAGTATCTGGAGCCCGACTACCTCGCCGCCAATCTGACGCTCATCACCGGCGCCACCATGTGGATCTACATCGCTGCCGCGGACACGTGGTTCGAGAAGGATCTCTCCGAGCTCTCCGCTGCCGAGCAGCCTTGGCTCGTCTTTCGCCAGTTCCTGCGGGGGGTTGAAGACGAGTTCGAGGATTACGAGTTTGAGCTTCTCACGTCAGAAGATGAGACGCTCCATCTCTCCGGCACACCAACCAATGAGGATGCAGCCTACGGCGAAGTCGAGTTGTGGATCGACCCCGAAACGTTCGTGCCCGCACGGAGGCGTCTGTTCGACGTTGAAGGCAACCTGCTCGTCGACCTCCACATCCTCGAGGTCGAGCAGGTGGGCGAAAACACGTATGTTGCCCGGGCGATGGAGACCTACGACGAAAACGGCGAGTTGGCCAGCGTCATTCGCTACGAGGAACTGACGGTCGATAGCGGTCTGGATCCCGCCCTGTTCGAGAAGCCGGAAGCGTCAGATGAGGCGTCCGATGGTTGATCGGACGGCAGTTTTCCAAGCCGAGGGACTCGTCAAGACGTTCGGCGATCTTCGCGCCGTCGATCACTTGAATCTCTTCATCTCAACCGGCGAGATCTACGGGCTCGTCGGCCCCAGCGGCGCGGGCAAGACGACGCTCATCCGTTTGCTTTGCGGATTGGCCACTCCGACCGACGGCGAAGCCCGGCTCCTCGGAGCACGGATGCCCACCGACCGGAGAGACGTCGAAGATCGATTCGGCTACATGCCGCAGGAGCGGGCCGTCTACCGCGATCTCACCGTCGCCGAAAACCTGCTTTTCTTCGGTCGGCTATACGCCATGTCCCGGTCGCGCATCAAGGAGCGGACGAGCGAGCTTCTCGAACTGATGCGCCTGCCGAGGCAAGCCAACCAGTTGACTAGCAGCCTCTCCGGGGGTGAGAAGCAGCGGCTGTCGCTTGCCTGTGCGTTGCTCCACCAGCCGGATGCGTTGCTGCTCGATGAGCCGACGATCGGGCTCGATCCTGCCCTTCGTCGCGAGTTCTGGGATCATTTCCACGAACTCAACCAGCGGGGGCAAACGATCCTCCTCTCGACGCACTACCTCCATGAAGCCGAGTGGTGCGGACGGGTCGGCCTGATCCAGCGGGGGCAACTCGTCGCTGAAGGCACGCCCGACGAGCTTCGGCATGCGGCCGCCAGGCAAAGCGGCTTGGAGCGCCCGGACATGGAACAGGTGTTCCTCATTCTGACAGGCGCAGGCGTTGCTGGGGGTGTCTCATGAAGCTCGCGCGCATCTTCTCCGTTGCCGAGCGCGTGCTTCGCCAGCTCTGGCACGACCGACGCGTCCTCGTCTTCATGCTCCTCCTGCCGGCGCTCGCCATGCTCCTCTTCGGGTACTCATTCTCTGGCGACATCACCGACGTCCGCGTCGCCTTCATCGACGAGGACAACACGGATCTGACCGAATCGATCCTGGAAAGCCTGGAGAGCAATGACGCCTTCGAGATCACGGTCCTCGAATCCGTCGACGATCCACAGCAGCTGCTGTTGGGTGAAGGGTATCAGGCCGTGATCCGGATTCCGGACAAGTTCACGAGCCTCTACTACGCCCATTTCGCAATGGGCGTCGCCACCAGCGCCCAGGGAACGATCGATCTCACGCTCGACGAGTCCGATCCGCAGATCGCTACCACCGTGAAGATGGGCCTGGCCGATGCCGCCATGGACCTCGGAGAGGGCGGACCAGTTGAGATCGACGAAGCCGACCTGTACGGTGTCGAGGTGCGATTCATCGACAGCTTCGCCCCAGCAATCATGGGACTGGTCGTCGCCCTGATCAGCACCGTGCTGACGTTGCTCTCGATCGTCCGGGAGAAGGTGGATGGCACGTTCTCGCGTGTCTGGGTTTCGCCACTGCGCCGGGCCGAGTTCATCCTCGGCTATGTGGTCGCCTTCGGGCTGATCGCGCTCGTGCAATCGCTCGTGGTGCTGGCTGTGGGCATTGCCGTCTTCCACATCGTGATCAACGGATCGATCGTTTGGGCGTTCGTCTGCGTCATCCTGTTCGCGATCGGGAGTGTCGGGCTGGGGACTCTCCTTTCCGCGCTCGCTCAGACCGAGTCGCAAGCGATCATCTTCTTCCCTCTGGTGATCCTGCCGTCCGTCCTGCTGTCGGGGATGATGTGGCCGATCCAGGCAATTCCGCGGCTGCTGCGACCGCTCTCCTACATCGTGCCGTTGACCTACTCGAACCGGTTGCTGCGTGCCGTAATGGTGAAGGGCCTCGCGCCATGGGAGGAGCCCGTTGGCTTCATCGGCGTTCTGGTCTTCGTCGCGCTGACCATCCTTGTCGCGAGCGCGGTGCTGCGGCAGTCAGCAAGCGAGCAAGCGTAGATCGGCTCAATAGCGCCAACGTTCGGAAACGTAATCACAAGCGAAGACGAGCACTCCGGCCTGGGACGCAACATCGCCCAACCCGTCTGCGCCACCACAGAGACGAGGCGGGAACGCATGGGATACATACTCCTGTCAGAGGCAGGGCAGCATGCCATTTCAAGTACACCGCCTCGCTGTTGATGAAGAGACCGCCCAAGAGGAACTCGAGCGCTCTCTGAATCGGATGAAGGGAGAACGCGCTTCGGTTGTCTCCTATCCAGTTCCGAAGCTCTGGGGAATGGGCGCAGCATCCAAGGTCAAGTTCCTCTTGGGGGTCGAGAGCAGCGCGAACCCGTAAGCAGAGGCAGCGTTCTGAACTCCCAGTTCTGGGTTGAGTATTCGGGAGATGTTTCGACCGTCACCACGAGATAGGTACCGAGCAAGTTCTACATTCAGTCCCCGGCAACGCAGACACGCTGCGTTGCCTGGGGAGAACGCCTTTTCCTCGCGTTCCCCTTCTATCCCCTTGTTCCGGGGCTCCAAACGCAACTGCAATCTACATGTCAGAAGACTCGAAGTGCGTTTGCGGGCTGCTGCGCTCAGGCAGCATTTCAGGTGGCGCTCCATTTCGTGTCTGAACTGGATTCGGATTCCCAAGTGAGGGCCATCTACCACAGAAAGCCAGCTCCGTTGGTTGCAGTAGACGCCTACAGCCGCTTGATTAGGAGATCCTCCCATACATCATCGAGGTAGACATCCACTCGCCCGAACGATTCGTAGCCAACCGCGCTGAAGAATTCAGGCGTTTGGAACGAGAAACAGGTTCCCTGGACCGCTATGCACCCGCGAGACCTTGCGATATTCTCGGCGGTCTCGATCAGCTGCCGGCCGTATCCCTGACCTCGGAGTTGGTCTGCAATCCAGATCTCTTCGATGGCTAGCACTCGAGCTGGCGTCGATGCAGATAGTCCACCTACCAGCTCTCCCTTCTTGTCTCTCAGGGCCAAGCGTACCGGGTCACCCTGGTAGTCATCTCCGCTTCCGATGTGATCAACGCAGTACGAGTGAAGTCCGCGGTGAACGACGCGCATCTCTTCCTTGCTCGGACAAGGGATCAGCTCGAATCCGTTTTTCCGATTCTGAGCGCCGCGAACAGTGATCGCCTCCTGGATGTTCGATGCGCTCGGGAGGCGTTTCGTCAGAACGTGCTCAGTCATCCCGCGGGGATATCCCTTGTAGATGCCATTCAAGTGGTACCCAATCCTCGGGTAGAAGTCCGCGCCCTGCCAGTTGAACGTCCAGGTGCCTGCGCCGACACAACCCGCCTCGTGAGCAATGCGCTCCGCTTCTAGGATTAGCCAACTGGCAATTCCCCTCCCGCGGTAGGTCTCGGATGTCCAGAGGACCTCGAGCCACATCACGCCGAGGAGCGAACTGACGTTGACTCCTCCTACGACACCTCCATCCGGTCCGCGAACGGCTAGATCGAAGGAGAGGCCTGGTTCTTGGGTTCCAGGGAAGTGGATTCTCCCCTCGGTCGCGTGTTGGTTGTACTCCTCGATTCTGAGCGAGATGTGCGAGCTCTCCTCCTTCGTCGGGGTGTCGCAGATCGTGAGACGGTCGAGTGAGCCGGATGGCATCGGGGACTCCTCCAAGGTTACCGAACGTAGGGCGTATAGTGTACATGGAACCCCAAGCCTGCCCACCATGGCCAGTCACCTTCTTCAAGTTAGGTCAAGCAACCACTGCCGATGCCAGGACGAGTCTCTGGGAGGAGGGAGCTTGACCCAAGAGCATTGTGCGGTTTCCATGCTCGCATGGAAGACACCCATCACCATGAGGCAACGAACGAACGCGTTCTGCATTCAGTCCCCCAGGCTCCACAACGATCTACAAACCACTGATGGTATCAAGCTTCTTCTCTCTCCGCGGATCTCATAGCCAAACCGCCAATTCCCGCATCGCTAGATAGCGTCGGCGCTTTCGAGTTCGAGTCCCCTAG
>Ga0272441_10003072_pt1 | contig 32598 bp, 25 predicted proteins | sample SSMProp6N_FD_193582 | JGI IMG/M metagenome (GOLD analysis project Ga0272441, IMG submission 193582) | Marine sediment archaeal communities from Little Sippewissett salt marsh, Falmouth, MA, United States - SSM-Prop-6N | ecosystem: Environmental > Aquatic > Marine > Wetlands > Sediment ... | reverse complement strand
CAACTCGCATGTGCAGTGGTGCGGCCTCGGCCATTCCAACGCACTCGTTGCCGGTGAGAAGGAGTGGCACCGCGTTCGGTCCGACGATCAGGACCGCCTCCTCGAAGCGGGGATCGAAGCCGGTCAACAATCGGTTCTCTCTTCCGATCGGCCGAAATCGATACCCGCCTCCTCGGCATGGTCGCGGCATTGCTCATCATTTGGGTCGGATCCAACATTCTCTCCGACGGCGCCTTCCTCACGTCGCGCAACCTGTGGAACCTGTCGGTGCAGACCTCGGTGGTGGCGATCATGGCAACGGGCATGGTGCTCGTCATCGTGTCTCGCAACATCGACCTCTCGGTGGGTTCGATGCTGGCCGCGGTCGGCATGGCGATGGCGCTTCTCCAGACGAGGTACCTGACCGACATATTCGAAATCGGCAGCCCCGCGATTTGGATCATCGCCATCCTTGGCGGTCTGCTCCTTGGAGCCCTGATCGGTGCACTCCAGGGCACAATCGTTGCCTACATCGGAGTGCCGTCGTTCATCGTCACCCTCGGCGGCCTTCTTGTGTGGCGCGGCGTTGCGTGGTGGATGGCCAGCGGACAGACCATCGCTCCGATGGATAAGACGTTTCAGATCCTCGGGGGTGGGGCGCGCGGGACGATCGGAGGCACGTGGACCTGGATTCTCGGTATCGCCGGCTGTGTAGGTGTTGTTCTGCTCATGTGGAACCGTCGCAGGCAACGCATTCGGGTGGGCTTCGCACCGAGACCGATGTGGGCAGAGATCGCGATCGGGGCCATCGCGATCGCCGTGATCGTCGGCGCAACTGCGGTTATCAACTCCTATCCGATGCCTGAGGCCTTGGCCCGGCAGTACGCCGCAGACAACGGGATCGTGTGGCCCGCCGAAGGCCTCAACATCCCCCTGGGAATGGCAACACCAGTCTTGATCACGATCATCGTTGCGTTGGCGATGAACTTCATCGCCACCCGTACGCGCTTCGGCCGCTACGTGTACGCGATCGGAGGCAACCCCGAAGCAGCGACCCTTGCCGGCATCAAGGTGCGGTGGACCATCGTCAAGACGTTTGCCCTCATGGGGCTCCTCGTCGGGATTGCCGCCGCGGTTCAGATCGCCCGCCTCAACGCGGCGACGAGCGGACTCGGCCAGCTCGCCGAGTTATATGTGATTGCCGCCGCCGTCATCGGCGGAACGTCTCTGAGCGGAGGTGTTGGCACCATCCCCGGTGCGGTCCTCGGAGCGCTCGTGATGCAGTCTCTGGTTTCCGGCATGGTCCTCATCGGGGTTGATGCACCGCTGCAGGACATCGTCGTGGGCATCGTGCTCGTTGCGGCGGTGGCTCTTGACGGCTACTACCGAAGGAGGGTGGCGCGATGACAACGGTCGAGACCCGGACCCCGCTGGTCGAAATGAGCCACATGAACGTGGCCTTTGGCGGCGTACATGCCGCAGAGGACTGCTCCATCGATCTATACCCAGGCGAGGTCGTCGCGATCGTCGGTGGGAACGGCGCGGGCAAGACCACGCTCATCCGGTGTCTCTCCGGAGCACACCCGGCCGATTCGGGTGAGATCAAGATCGACGGCAAACTCGCCTCGGTCAACAACCCCCGTGACGCCAAGGGCTACGGCGTGGAGACGATCTATCAGACGTTGGCCCTGTCCGAGAACCAGGACGCACCGTCCAACATGTTCCTCGGGCGGGAACTCCGCTCACGTTGGGGCACGCTCGACGACATGGCCATGGAGGACGCAACGCGGAAGGTGATGGCTCGACTCAACCCGAGGTTCAAGAATTTCGGTGTCCCGGTGCAGTCGTTGTCCGGAGGTCAGCGGCAATCGATCGCAATCGCCAAGGCCGTCTACTTCAATGCGCGCATCATCATCATGGACGAGCCAACGGCGGCACTTGGTCCTGCAGAGACGGCGCAGGTGGGTGAGCTCATCGTGCAGCTCAAGTCGGAGGGCATAGGGATCTTCCTGATCAGCCACGACATCCACGACGTGTTCGACCTCGCAGACCGCATTGCGGTGATGCACACCGGCAAGATCGTCGGAATCGTGAACAAGGACGACGTCACCAAAGATCAGATCCTCGCCATGATCATCATGGGCAAGGACTCAAGCCAGGTCACCGACGACGACATCGAAGATCTGCACTGACGGGAAGGCCACGCCAGGGAGAGCTCTTCCCGGCCGCGTCTTAGTCGTCTTCCTGGATGCTCCGCATCGACCAGATGAGCGTGCGCATCGACGTCGGCTGCCGGAGTACGGTGACCACCGCTTCAGCCACGTTGTCGGCGCTCATCATGTCCGCAAGACCCGGCATGTCGGGTGTCCTGCCGGCGCCCATGGCGAACTCGGTCGCAGTACCCCCCGGGCAGATCGTGCTCACCCGAACACCCGATGCGCGGAGTTCGCGGTCAAGTCCGCCTGCAAGACCAACCTGGGCGAACTTCGTGGCGGCATACACGGCCTCATCCCCGGCCCCACGGATGCCGGCAACCGACGCCACGATCACGATGTCACCGCCGCCCTGTTCGACAAACCCGGGCACTGCGGCGCGGATCGGCCACACCGTTCCTGCCACGTTGGTGTCCATCATGGTCTTCAGTTTTTCGTCGGTGAGATCCATGATCCCGCCGTACGCGCCGATCCCTGCATTGGCAACGAGCGCGTCGAGGCGTCCGAACCGCGAGTAGGCCTCTTGAACGAGGCGCTGCGAGTCGGCCGGTTCGCGCACGTCCATCTCGACGATCGCCGCACTCGAACCGAGCTCGGCGGCCAGAGCTTCGAGACGATCAACCCGACGGGCACCGAGAACGACCGAAGCGCCTTCCGCTACGACGGCGCGGGCGGTTGCTTCACCGATCCCTGCGCTAGCCCCGGTGATCGCTACGGTCAATCCGCTGATGTCTCTCATCGCTCAACTCCTGTCGGATGCGGTGTGGCTCGCCCGCATCGTACAAGGATGATTCGGTCATTGTCAGGCTTGCGACGGTGACGCCAGGATCTCATCGACGACCTTCATGTTGTTGATCGCATCCGAGATCGGCACGGCAACCGGAGTGTCATCCAGCACCGCCTGGGCAAAGAGGTGTGCCTGGATCGTGTACTGGTTCTCGGGCGGGAACACCAGCGCCTCTGTGGCCGGGGCGACCGGCGGCTCTCCTCCGGAGACCACGAAGATCGTCGTATCGAGGTCGGGCGGAATGTTGAACGGTATCTCGATGTCGATCCGGCCGGCGGTGCCGACGATATGCACACGTTGGTAGTCCTCAGCACGCGTCGAACACGTGAACGTCGCCTGGCCGCCTCCCGGGAATTCAAGGACAGCCGATGTCACGATGTCGATGCCCATGTCCGGATCACGACGCACCGACGCCTCGATCCGCTCCGGTTCGGCATCGAAGAGCATACGAGAGGCGTTGATGTTGTAGCAGCCGATGTCCATCAGCGCACCGCCGCCGTTTGCCAGCTTGTTGCGGATGTTCGAAGGGTCGTCGTTGTAGTAGCTGAACCAACTCTGCACGCCTTGCAGGTCGCCGATGATTCCGCTTCGCACAAGGCGAACGGCCTCAACCCACGTCGGGTGATGACGGTACATGAACGCCTCGGCGAGCTTCACTCCTGCGTTCTTGCAGAAGCTGGCCATCTCCTCAGCTTGCGCCGCATTCATGGCAAGTGGCTTCTCACAGAGGACATGCTTCCCTGCGGACGCGGCCTTCATCGCCCACTCCGCATGAAGGTCATTGGGCAGTGGGATATAGACGGCCTCGATGTCGTCGTCGGCCAAGAGCTCCTCGTAGGAGCCGTACGCCCTTGGTATCTCGAGTTGAGCTGCCGCGGCCGTGGCTCGGTCGACGTCGCGCGAGGAGATGGCAACAACCTCACAATTGTCGGCCCGCTGGATCGCGGGAGTCACCTGCTCCATACCAATACCCGCCGTGCTCAATACGCCCCATCGGACCTTGGTCATGGTGTGCTCCTTGATCGGCTCTTCATGTCCGGGACTTCCCGTCACCGACAGCGAAGCCTCTGCGGAGAGTCTCCCCACACGGCCGACCTTGCGCAAGTCAGGGTGGGGCGAGGTCGAGGGACACGTCTCCCTCGTGCATCGTGATCATGACGTCGGTTCCGGCCTCGTTCAGGACGTTCAGGATCTCCGGCGTCGGGTGGCCGTAGGTGTTCTGCCCGACGCTGATGACCGCGGCGGCGGCAACAGTGGCCGCAAGCCAAGACGGATCTGTTGACGATGACCCGTGGTGCGGGACCAGGAGGATGTCCGGTCGGAGTGGCGGCAGCTCCCGCTGTGCGACAGCCCCGATATCTCCCGGCAGGAGCAGGGTCTTTTCCGCTATCACCCACAACACGACCGAACCGTCGTTTCGAGCGGCGTACCTCCGTCTCGGCCCCAGCGCCTCGATCCTGACAGAACCAAACGTGTACGAGATACCCGGCTGCACCCGGTCCACGGGCACACCTGCGGCGAGTGCCGCTTCGACGAGATCCTCCATCTCCGTGCCCTGATCGGGATGGGCGGGAACCCACAACCTCCCCACAGCGTGGTTGTTGAAGATTCCTTCGAACCCGCCAACGTGATCGACATCGCCATGTGTGCCCACGAGGAGATCGACTCTTCCGATGTGATGCCTTCGAAGCGCCTCGCCAAGGACCAGCGGGTCGCGTCCGCCGTCGACAAGCACGATGCGGCCAGAGGGGTCACGGAGGAGCACTGAATCTCCTTGCCCGACATCCAAGAACGTCACCGTCGGGACATTCGGCGGGCGTCCCGGAACAAGCACGGAGACGGCAAGAACGACGGCAAGGCCCGCAACAGCAACGGGCCGCGTGCGCTTCAGTCGAATCAGGGCTGCAGCTCCCGATGTCGCGGCCACGCCGGCGAGACCAAGCTGCGGCCACCGGGCTGCCACATCGGCAATTCCGAGCACGGCACCGGCGAAAGCCGATGACACAGCGACCGCCGGCCCCCAGCCGATCACCACCGCGATCGCCCCCGTCACCGTCGCACCGGTCACCAGCGGAGCTGAGAGCAGGTTCGCAATCGGCGACATCAAAGGGACCGTCCCGAAGTGGAGAAGCAGCACCGGTACAACGGCAACCTGAGCCGCAGTTGCCGCCCCAAGCGTGGCCCACAGCGCCTTCGGTCGCCGATCGACAAACATCCCCGATCCGACCATGATGCCGATCGTTGCGACGACCGAAAGTTGAAAACCAACGTCAGCGGCCAATTGGCCGCTCAAGAGCAGGAGCACACCAACCGCAACGCCGATCGCAACCCACGTATCGACAACGATGCCGCTTGCGGCCGCTCCAAGCACGGTTGCCGCCATCACGGCCGCCCGCAGCACCGACGCCTCCCAGCGGGTGGCAACAACGAAGATCCCCAGCCCGACGATGCCCACTACGAAACGACGGATAGGTCCAATACCCACGACAGCGGTGAGAACCCACCATGCGGCGAGGAAGAGGGCAACGTTGCTCCCGGATACCGCGACAAAATGGGTGAGGCCCGAGCGGCGTAGTGCGTCGAGATCACGGGCGCTGAGGCCCGACGTGTCACCAATCAGGAAGCCGGCGACCAGAGCCTCGGAGCGTCGGCCGATATCGAGCACCGATCGAACGCGGTCACGAACTGCGTTGCCGATGGTGAACAACGGGCCGCCGCCGGTCCCGAGTACTTCAACGGCCGAAACTGTGACCCGTCCCGCGATCGGATCGCCACGGATTCGGCCGGGGTCGCTTCTCGACGTTCCGACGATTCGAACGCGCTGACCGGCAACAAGGGGGGTCTCGACGTCCGGGCCAACACCGATGGCGGGCCCAGCCCACGGCGTCCACGAGCCGGCATCTCGGAGAGCCTCCGGGTCCACGACGGCCGGCCTTCGAGGTCCGTCGTCTTCGGCCACAACACCCACGAACTCGATCGGCCCAGTCGGAATATCGGCCTCCAGGGTCGCGGTGACCCGACATTCCGCGAGGAATCCTGACAAGACACCGGCCATGAGGAGGACGACGAGCACGGAGCCTGCCGGCCACCAGAACGCGACGGCCACGGCCACCACCGCACACACGACGACCACAACCAACCCGAAGTGCAGGCCCAGCAGTGCACCCGTCCAGATCGCCGCAGCAGCGGCCAGCGCCCACAACCCGGCCCGGGAAGGAGACCGCACCTACGGAGCCGCGATCGAGTCGCGCATCGCAGCAAGCTTCGCTTCACCGATGCCGCCGACGTCCATCAAGTCTTCGACGGCCGCGAAGGGACCGTGCAGATCCCGGTAGGCGACGATCCGGCCCGCCAACACGGGCCCGACACCCGGGAGACTCTCGAGCTCCGCAGCGGACGCGCGGTTCAGGTCGATCCCACGATCAACCGCCGCACCGGGTGTCCTTGCAGCGCCGACCAGCGGCACGACGATCTGATCGCCGTCGCGCACCGACGATGCGAGATTCAGGCTCGCGAGATCGGCACCGGTTGCTGCACCCCCTGCACCGGCGATCGCGTCGGCGACGCGGGCCGATGACGGAACGGTGACCAGCCCGGGCCGAGTCACGGCACCCGATACGTGAACCACGATCGCCTCAGGAACCGTGGTGTACGAGACCCCGCCGGCTGCGGGAAGTACATCGGGCGTGGTGCTGCGTGACCCGAACCACATGCCCGCTCCGATGGCAAGCATGAGCGCGACCACCACCACAATCAACCCGAACCGGAGATTCTCTGTTGGCACATCGCCTCCCATTTGCGATGCGCCACCCCGACATATGTATCAGCTTGAGGCAGCGAACGGAAGACCTCTATCAGCCGAAGAGCTTCACCAAGGCCTCAACACCGCCGGACTCAGCGACCTCTTCCAGCCAGTCGGTGAGTTCGGCGCCGAACATCAGCGCAATCGCCGCCGTGAGGTTCACGCCGGCGTGCAGCATGATCGGGAGCGAGAGGTTCCCCGTCCGAATCGCCGCGTACCCGAGCACGAGGCCGATAATCATGAGGCCGGGCAGGGCCGCAATTGCACTCGGATCGAGGAGATGAATCGCGGCAAACAGCGCAGCTTGAACCACCACCGCCCACATCGGCGACATCGACCGGACCAGCCGGGAGAGCAACATGCCTCGGAACAGCATCTCCTCGACAACCGGGGCCGCCACTCCGACCATGACAACGATCAAGAGACGCTCGAGGAGCGTGGTGGTGTCTTCGGTGAGCGAGGCCACCTCCTGCTGCGGAGCTCCGTCGGGGAACAGCAGTTCGAGAAGCGGCGCCGTTACCAGAACGACCGCGATCTGGAGTGCGAACCCGGCAGGAATACCCCACCAGTGTTTGAGTTCGATCGTGAGGCCGAAGTCGCGCTGGAAGCTCCCCGTGCCCCTGGTGATCGAGAGAATCCACATGGCGATCAGGTTCCCGCCGGCCTGCCCGGCGAATGACGCCGTGAACGCAACAACATTCAACTCGGGTCCCATGAGGACGAGGACCCCGGCGGTGGTGATAAACGCGCCAAAGATGCCGGCGATGAAGACGTAGAGCGCCTGCGGCAGGCTCCACTCCACGTCTTGGAGGTAGTCGCTCATCCTCGTTCCGATCGTTCCACAGCTTCGCGCTCGAATCGGATGGCACGGTAGGCGACGTAGTGGGGCAAACCCAGGGCCCGTCCGCGCAGGTAGTCACCGACGTAGCGCACCAGAAAGCCGACGACGCCGTGTTCCCGCCACTGCTCGACGTGGACCGCCTCGTGCGAGAGCAGGACAAGGGCATCGCCGTCAGCGATGCGTTCGAGCGCCGCCTGCGAAGCGAAGATGATGTTCCGGACGGTCATCGCGTCCGTCCCCCTCCCCCACACACGGGCCAGCCAGGAAGGAACCGGCCGGACGGTGACGGAGGCCAATCGTGCCGCGTCGAGGCCGGCCCCGCTCTGGCGCAGCGCCACATCCATCCCGATCCCTCGCGTCCTCATAGCGAAGCACGATATCGCCCACCGGTCCGTGTCTTGGTTCTTGGTTCTCAACATTTCCTACCATTGCCCCTTCACCAGACCGGAACGGAACATGGAATACGATCACAGAACCACTGAGCAGTACTGGCAGGACCGATGGAGCGAGGAAGGCCTCTACCGCTCCGTTGTGGATTGGGACCGCCCGAAGTACTACGCGCTCACGATGCTCCCCTACCCGTCCGGTGACCTCCATATGGGCCATTGGTACGCGATGACCCCGTCCGACGCCAGGGCTCGGTACCTGCGGATGAAGGGCTACAACGTCCTGTTCCCGATGGGCTTCGACGCATTCGGCCTTCCCGCCGAAAACGCTGCGGTCCAACGCAATGTACATCCTGCCGACTGGACGTGGGACAACATCGACCGGATGCGGCGTCAGCTCCGTTCGATGGGGGCCATGTACGACTGGGAACGCGAGATGGTGTCGTGCGATCCGGAGTACTACCAGTGGACGGAGTGGCTCTTCCGGCGCTTCTTCGAGGGAGACATTGCCTATCGCGGCGAGGCCATCGTCAACTGGTCTCCGACGCTCGAGACTGTGCTCGCGAACGAGCAGGTCATTGACGGCAAAGACGAACGCACCGGTCAGCCGGTGATTCAGAAGAAGATGGCCCAGTGGTTCTTTGCGATCACGAACTACGCCGACGAGTTGCTCGACTTCTCGGCGATCGACTGGCCGGAACCCGTCAAGGCGATGCAGACGAACTGGATTGGCCGTTCCGAAGGCGCCGACGTCGTGTTCTCAACCGAATCCGGAGCCGAGATTCCCGTGTTCACAACACGACCCGACACGTTGTGGGGGGCAACGTTCATGGTGCTCGCACCCGAACACCCTCTCGTCGACACGCTGACGGACGATGCACATCGTGAATCCGTCGATGCATATCGCACCGCGGCGGCAGGCCGTTCGGAACTCGAACGAATGGAAGCCGACCGCGAGAAGACCGGCGTGTTCACGGGCGGGTTCGCTATCAACCCGGTCAACGGCGCGCCGATCCCGGTATGGATCGCCGACTATGTCTTGTTGTCATATGGGTCCGGAGCGATCATGGCGGTGCCGGCCCACGACGAGCGGGACTTCGCGTTTGCGCGCCAGTTCGACTTGCCGGTGATTCCCGTGATCCAGCCGGCCGGTGAAGAGCCGCTCGACGGCGCCACGATGACCGAGGCCTACATCGGGCCGGGGACGATGGTCGACAGCGGACCGATCGACGGCGTTGCGACGACTGACGCGAAGGGTCGAGCCAATCCATCGGTTGCGGCAGCCATCGACTGGCTCGAGGAGAACGGCGCAGGTGCAGAGGCAGTCAACTACCGGATGCGTGACTGGCTGATCTCTCGCCAGCGATACTGGGGCACGCCCATTCCTATGGTGTATCGCGAGGATGGCACGGTTGAGCCTGCGAGCGACCTCCCGGTCCTGCTGCCCGAAGCACCGACGTTCAGCGGCGGTCCGAGCCCGCTCGCGACCGACGAAGCGTTCTTGAACACAACGGACTCAGAGGGCCGCCCGGCACGTCGTGAGAGCGACACCATGGACACGTTCATGTGCTCATCGTGGTACCCGTATCGGTATCTGTCTCCTCACTTCGACGAGGCACTCTTCGACCCTGAGGAGGCGGCCTACTGGCTCCCGATCGACACCTACACGGGCGGGGCGGAACACGCCACGATGCACCTGCTCTACACACGGTTCTTCACGAAGGCAATGCGCGATCTCGGCGTATTCGAGGATACCGCACGGGTGATGGAGGAACACGGGCGAGACCCCGACGGTTTGTTCGACGAACCGATGCTGCAGCTGCGCAACCAGGGTCAGATCCTCGGCGAGGAACGCCCGGGCGACCGGCTCGTCATCGCCGGCGAGTGGGTCGATGAGCGGTTCGTCGCGGAATCCGTGCGCGTCGACGACCACGCACCCGACGACGCCGCCCCCGTGGTCGGCCAACTCATGCGGCGCACCGAACGGACGTTGCACGTGGAGACTGCCGACGGATCGGTCACCATCGAAGTCCCAGAGGAGGCCGAAGTCGACGTACCGGGAATCGACGGGATCAACGATGTCACCCAGCTACGTCATCACCTGGACGTCCAGAGGATGTCCAAATCGAAGGGCAACGTCGTCAACCCGGACGAACTCGTCGAACGCTACGGCGCCGACACCGTTCGCCTCTACTTGATGTTCGCTTTCGACTGGGAGAAGGGCGGGCCATGGGACTCTCGCGGGATCGCAGGTGCGCGCCGGTTCATCGACGATGTCTGGAAGATCGGCACCACCGACTACCAGCCCGGCGAGGTTTCCGCCGAGGCGTCGGCCACGTTGCGGCGAGCAGCCCACCAGACGATCGACAAGGTCGGCCGCGACATGGAGGCATTCAAGTGGAACACTGCCGTCGCGGCTCTCATGACGCTTCGCAACAGCCTCCTCGAGGCGCGCCGGACCGCATCAGTCTCGCTCGACGTCTGGAACGAGGCAGTGGACACCCTGCTGGTGCTGCTCGCTCCGATCGCCCCGCACATCGCGGAGGAGCTCTGGTCACGGCGCGGCAACGACGAGAGCGTCCATCTGCAGGCCTGGCCTGAGTCCGATCCCGATGCGGCAGCCGACCAGACGGTCACGCTGGTGGTGCAGGTCAACGGCAAGGTCCGCGACCGCATCGAGGTTTCGCCGGATATCGACGAGGAAGCTGCCGTCGCGGCAGCGATGGGGGCCGAACGGATTCAGGACTGGCTGGCCAAGGGCGAGGTCCGCAAGGTCATCGCCAGACCACCAAACCTCGTCAACATCGTCGTCGCGTAGAACCGCGTACCCAGGGTTCTCCACCCCGCATGCGGCGCCGTCAGCCCGCGGAATGGCAGGCGCTGCGAACCCAGGGTTCTCCACCCCGTATGCGGCGCCGTCAGCCCGCGGAATGTCAGGGCGGGCACCATCGCGGGGAGGTGAAGTGCCTAGCGGCCGATTTCGGAATCCTCTTGTGTGACCCGCGATCGAATGGTGTACACCGAATCCCCAGAGAGGATCCCCCCGCGGCCGAAGAGACGCCCATGCTCCCAGTTCGACAGGCCGAGCTCCGGTTTGTCCAGGGCGTACTGACCGTCGACCCAGCGCGTGAAACCATTGCCGACGAATGGAGCATCCACGAGACCGAAGAACCGATCCTGCTCGCCATCGTCCTCTGAAATGAGTGAGGCGATGAACCGCGGGCTGTAGCGGTTGAACCAGTCGATGGCTTGATCGACCGAAGGGACGACGGCGAGCGTGACCTCGGGACTCTCCTCCCACTCCCACTCGGCCCCGAGCGCGCTCTCTGCAATCGGCTCGGCTTGTCGCTCCTCGTGTTCACCGTCGGCCCTGGCGATCGCGACCCGGCGGGCGAACCACGCCTTCGGAACGGATCCGGCGGACGACTCGAGGACATGGACTTTCGGTTGAGCACCCCGCCGATCGCCCGCTCGTTGGAGGGCGTCGAGGAACACCGGCACGAGGTCGTCCGCACGCTCAGCGACGATGCAGCAGGTATTGAGTGTGTTGCAGACCTTGCGGTCGAGCGAGTGATACACCGCGGCACCGAAGGCTTCGGCGTCGGCCTGCGCTCCCGCAACCATCCAGGCGCCACCGGTTCCGTGCAGGCTGACCGAGTTGCCCGCCTGACGAGCGACCGCGCCCAGTTGCTCCGTGGCAGCGCCGGATCCGCGTGCGACGGCGAGCGCCAACCTCGGGTCCGAGAACATTGCCCAGGCCGATGCATGGGCTGCGCTGTCGACAAGCACCGCCGCACCCGGCGGGAGCCCTGTCAGAGAAAGCGCCGGACGGAGAGCGTGTTCCACGATCGCTCGAGCCGTGCCGAGCGCATCCGACCCGATCCTGAATACCACCGTGTTTCCACTCCTCAGAACGCCGGCGGCGTCGGCGAAGACGTTTGGCCGACCCTCGAAGACGAATCCAACTACCCCGAGACCGTCACGGACCTGATCAATCCGCCAGCCGTCATGTTCGATCGACTCGATGACCGACCCGCGGCCTCCCGGCGCATTGCTCCAGGAACGAAGCCCTTCAATCATGTCGACCCTCATCCGATCACTCAGGACGAGTCGAGTGGCGGACCGCCCGCGTGCCTTCGCTCTTGCGACGTCGGACCGGTTGGCCGCTGCGATCGGTGCGAACGAAGCGTCGTCGGCGAGCGTCGACGCGAAGAGCTCATAGAACTCCGAGATCTTTGCGTCGCCCACTCCGCCCATCTGGTCGAAAGCAGCGACGGCAGCGTCGACGGCGTCGGTCGCTACCTGGTGCTCGGCTGCCGGGACATGGAGCAGGGTTCCGTCGGTCTGCATGACGATCAGCGAGTCGCCCGGCTCGAACGACGCGGCGAGTCCCCCGCTTACCGTGGTGACACGATTGCCCCCCCAGACGATCGGCATCCCGGGGGTCAGATTCTCAAGTTCCTCCATAGTGAGACCCTAGAACGGCGACGTTCACCATGCAGTGGACAATCTCCCGACCGTCGAGTATTTGGCGGGTCGTGAGCCGGACTCGCCTAGACGGGATCCTTCTTCCTGAGGTATCCCTCCCAGGCCGTCATGAAGATGCCGACCACCAGCACAGCGAGCACGATCGACAGCCAGATTGCGATGCCGAATCCCCAGTAGAAGATGGCAAACGGGATGATCCCACCCAGCAATTGCAGAATGATGGCACCGATCGAGCTCTTCATGGGCGGAACTCTACCCATCACCGACCGACCCGACCAACGCGAGCCTGCGCCGCGCAGGCTCGACCGCGACGACCAGTGCAGCAGCCCCACATGCACGGCACCGTGTGAGGGTCGACAGGCCTGTCGATTCCCCTTCCGGACTGTGATTGCGAGGACAACAATGGGGTGGTAGCTCGAGGGAGATCACCATGGTCTACGGAACGGAGAAACCCCCGGCACCGAGGCGGACCCGAATCGTCATCGTCAGCGTCCTCTGGGTCGTACTCGGAATACCGCTCTTCGTCGGCCTTGCCTACTGGTTCGGGTGGTGGGTCCTCGTGGGCATCGCAGCAGCTGCCTGGGGCACGGTCGACTACGTGAAACACGGCGACATGTACACGACCGTCGACCACGCCGCCTCTCACCACATCCGCACCGGCGAGCAGGGGGAGAGTCGCTTCGGATCCGACGGGTAGCGGACCGAACCCGAGCGGATACCCCATCCTGGTGGCATTCGGCGCGGGTGAGCCAGTCGTCTGCGGGTAGCTCTTCGCTAGCCGACCGGATCCCGAAGCACCTTCCGCGCCTCTGTTTCGCCATCGACAATCCGGCCGGTTGCGACGAACCCGTGGGCTTCGTAGAACGGGCGGGGGGATCCCTTCCCCTCGCTCCAGCTCGTGGCCAGGGTCGTGTCGCCCATGGCGAGGCATGCGGACTCGACGAGCTCCAGCGCCCGTCCCCCGAGACCTCGGCGCTGGTGCATACGGTCGATGAGGAACCGCCACAGAACCGGCTCGGGGTGGCGCTCGGTTCGAAGGGTGAGCAACACGAATCCGACCAGCTCCCCGTCGGCCTCGATTGCGCGCATCCACGGGACAACTGGTGCGCCTCCGACGATTGGAGGGAGGAGGGCATCGACGAACGACCGGTCCATACGAGCGACGAACCGCTCTTGGGTCTTGTGTGTCTCGAGTCTGGCCACCTGATCGACGTTCTCGACGGAGGTCTCGACGAGGCGGACATCGTTTGGTGGTGTCCGCGTCCGGTGGCGCCACACCTCCCAGTCATCGCGGACCATGCCGTAGATCCAGTCGTCCGAGACCTCACCATCGAGCCAGAACGACTTGCGTGTGTGGCCCTCGAACCGGAACCCAGTCCGTTCCATCACCATGGCCGAAGCCGGGTTGTCCGGGTGGAGCATCCCGAACACCCTGGTGACGTCGAGCTCTCCGAACAGATATGCGAGGAGCGCCTCGAGCGACTCGACAGCGTAGCCGTTGCCCCAGTGTCGCGAATCGAAGGTGTACCCGACCTCGGCGATGTTTCCATCGTCGCTCAGGTGCAAGGCAAGATCCCCGTAGACATGGCCACTGTGCCGATCCTCGACGATCGCCATCCACCACTCCCCCACTTCCGGTCCGGCCATGGCGGTCAACCCGGCGACGATCTGATCGGTGGCCTCACGCGGATACGGCGTCACCCAGTTCTGGTACCTCGCGACTTCGGGATCATCACGCCGAGCATGGAATTCGTCGGCGTCCTCGTCGGCAAACGAGCGGATGACAAGGCGCTCGGTGGTGATAGGCGTGAACACCGAGCCATTCAATCACAAAGTGCCAATCGATCCTGCGCCTGTGGTCCAACGGCGCTCGTCGGTTCTCTGAGCCCTGCCGATCCGGCCATTCCCGCCGCTGGACCACCGGCTCTGTCGTGCTCACACCGCATCACAGCCCCACCCGTGAGAACTCACGGTCAGATCCGGCGCCTTGGATCAGAACGAGGTCGACATCGTTGTTGCCGTCAACGAAAGCGTCCGGCGGGATCATCGCCCCGAACGTCGTCTTCTCGTCGTCCGTCCGGGTGGTACGGGTGATCGCCGCGATGCGACCGTTCACGACGAACGCAAGGACGAGGTCGCCGGCGTGGCCGTCGTCCCTTCGGATCGAGCCACTGATCCACGCCGGTAGCGACGGACCAACCAGGTCGACGGCTCCAAACGCCGGGAGGTCGCGGACCGTCGCCGTGACGTCGCTGTTGTCTTGAACTCGGAATTCCGCGATTCGCCTACCCAGCAGATCCTCGTGACCAGGCGGGGCGAGGCCGAACGGTCCATGTGTCCCGAAGTGATCGACCTTGCGCGCCGCGACCGCCCTCGCCTCTGAGCCGTCGGTTCCGAAGACGATGGTGCCTTCGGTACCTGCGATCCGGCTTTCCGTGCGCCCTGGTCCGCGGTCCCCGAATAGCGAAATGCCGTCTGTCGCCCATGGCAGATCGACACCGAGGACCGACGCGATCGTCGGCAGGATGTCGACGGTCTCCGCCCGATAGTCGTCGACCCCGCCATCCTCGTTGTGGGGACGCTTGATAAACAGCGGAATGGCTGCGATATCCCCGACCGTCTCTTCTGTGACCACCCGGCGGTGAGCAATATCGGGACGCACGGCTATCCCGTGGTCGGCCACGACAATGATCATCGTGTCGTCGTAGAGGCCGGCCTGCTCGAGTTGAGCGATCATCTCTCCGACGACGCTGTCGGCGTACCCCACTTGTGCGAGGTGTTGCTGATAGGCCTGGTCGACAAGCCAGACGTCGCTGCCCCAACCCGGGCTCTCACTTCCCGGCGCCACATCAGGTGACGGATAGGTCTGTCCCGATGGGAGGTACGTCCACGGGACGTGAGGAATGAGCGCGTGGAGGAACGTGAGCCGAGGTTCATCGCCGACCGTTCCGAGATCCCGCATGAACTGGGCGACCGGCTGCCGGCGATCCGCCGAGTACGTCAACTCCCGGAAACGATCGGTGATGTCGTACTCATTCTCGCCACCGCCGCCGGAGAAGTTGGACCATGTTGTGTCGATGGGAGGCAGTTCGTCGGCCAGGTCATTGGGCAGGAACAGGTGGCCCGAGACGATGCCTAGGTCGTCCACGAGTCCGCCCCACCGCTCTGTGATCGGCTGTACGCGGCGGCTGGTGTTCTCGCATGCATACTCGGGACACAGGTCAGTCACGGCCTCCTGAACCCGCAGGTCGTACGAGTCGGCCAGCAGCGTGAACAGCGTGAACGGGTAGTCGCCTGCCGTCGGCAGCTTGTTTGTGGGGGGGTTGTTCCCGGAGAGGATCGCAGGAAGCGAGTACTCCGTCTGCTGCTGCACGGTGACGGCGTTCCTGAACCACGTGCCGTCCGCCGCGAGCCGGGCGAAGCCTGGGTAGATCTCCTCTTCGATGTTCCCGTCGCCATCCATGAGGGAGGCGACAGGGAACTCGTCGAACACCAGCATCACGATGGGGGCCGGGTTCCGGACGGGAATCTGCGAGGGTCGGACGATCTCATCTGATGCGAACACGAGTTGCGATACAGAGGACCCGAAGAGGAACAACCCGAGAACCACGAGTGGGGCGATTGCGGCAAAGCGCCCCGCCGACCGAAGTGGTTCGTAGCGGTAGAAGGCGAAGGCAAGGAACACGCCGGCGCCGACAGCGAGAGCGATCTCCAGCCATGCCGGGAATGAAGCAGCCGGCGTGCGAGAGATGATCTGAAGCGCGAGGATGCCCCCCAGAATCGAAAGCACGATCCAGTGCAGGACGGTGCCTGTTGGTGCATGCACGTTCCGAACGCCCGCGACGAACAACCCGATGAACACCGGTATCCCGAAGGTCAGGAGGAGCGCCAGAAGAACGATGTCAACCGGCGGTGTTGCTCGCGCAAGGAAGAACTCCGCGTTCCGCCCGAGAAGGTCAAGGAGCGGCTGGGCCACCGCGAGCACGAAAAGAACGGCACACGAAAGGATCACATCGAGCGCCGGCGGCCCCTCCGCCCAGGATCGGGGGGTGGTACTGGTCATCGTCAGGTGATTGGCCGGAGCGCGAACAACCGACGAGTGCCACCGGGCAGTTCGTCCTCGCTCTCGATCACGAAACGCTTCTCCAGATACCGCCGCAGATCCGTCTCGTTGTAGTCCCGGTGGACCTCATGCGGCTTCTTGTTGACGGTGAGCGCCCGAACCATCGGATCTTCGGGTGAGACGAACTCGAGAATGACTCGCGCCCCCAGGTCAGCCAGCCAGGTGATGACGGCTCGCAGCGGCACGTTGCGTCCGATGACGAGGTGATGGACCACGGCGAGGCAGAGGACCAGATCGGGGGAGGAGCGGTCGACGAACGGCGGCCGTTCGAGACCGCGCCACCCGATGCCAGGCGACGGGTCGGCAAGATCTTGGATAATCGGGAGAACGTTGTTGGGTCCGCTCGCCTTCAACGACCGGTAGACCTCGTCGAGGATCACATCGTCGGCGTCGAGGGCGAGCACGTAGCCGGCGGTCTCGGCGACCAATCTGGAGAAGTACCCGTCGTTGGCGCCGACATCCCAAACGACGGCCGGGGCATCATCCGCCAGGGCGCGCGTGATGAATGCCGCCTTGGCCCCGCGGTCGACCTGCACGTGGTCGCACTCTTTTGCGTACCGGTTCCACCGCGACGAGCCGGGGTTCCAGTCGAGTCCGCTCACAATGCGCCGGAGACCATTGATGTTGGACTCGATCATCTCCTTGCTGAACCCAGCTTCCTTCAACTCGGAGCGGACGTTTCGGCCCCCGCCGCGGGCCTTGCGTTCGGCTCGAGCTGGGAGTGCCACATGCAGCAGGCCGCTCTTGCGCAGTAGATCTCGCGATGACAGGACGCGGCGGAGTTGCCCAGCGGTGAGCCCATCCGACTGACCGCGCAACCAGGGCTGGAAAGGGATCCCGACGTGAGCCGTCAGCATCAGCGGGTACAGATACTGGCGGAGGAATTGGTTGTAGCCGACCCAGACGTCGCCCCGCTCAAGCGCCTCGAACGAACCAATGTCGATGAAGACGGGGTTCCTGCCGTGCCATTGAACATTGAACGGTGTCGAGTCCTTGAGGATCATGTCTTCGGCGAGTGCGGCCGAGAGAAGATCAAGTTGGAGCATGGCAGCGTCGCGCAGCATCGAGAACGTCCACTCGTATGGGTATGTGACGACGGGGACCCGCTCATGGTGCAGAACCCCGACCCATTCCTCTCCCTCGATGGTCTCGATGCCTGCCGCCAAGTCCGTCCCAACGATTCGGCCATCGCCAACACCCTCAGCGAAGAACCGCGTCGCTGCGAGCTTCCGCCAGTTCTCCATGGACCGACGGTCCAGCGCCCGGTAGATCTGGCCATGCTGGAGGAACACCCGGCTGCCCGGGTCGCGGAAGGAACCTGCGTTCACCCGAAGAGGGAAATCGTTGTCACCCGTTGCGGTGGGGTGTTCCCCGGAACTCGGCGTTGCGTCGTCCACCATGTTCGAACCGAACGTCAATCCGTCGACGGAATCGGTGCTGGAGCCTCGTCACCTTCGCCTTGGTCGGTCGCCTGCTCAGCTTCGGCAGCGCTGCCCTTCCTCGTCGCCCGGCTTCGCTTGGTCTTGAATAGCACAGCGACGCCGGCCGTCCCTCCCAGCAAGGCCTGGACAATCAGGGTGCCGGTTCCGGGATCGAGATATGCAAAGTGCGCCATGGTGAACCCCCGTACCGTCCGTCGCAGACGGTGCTTGTGTCGGAGCGCGTGCTTCCGACGCGCAGAGTGTACCGCCAAATCACGTTCAGGGACTAGGAGAGGCAGCAGTCGGATCGGGCGAGGCAATGGCTGCATCGTCGGACTGCGGCCTACCCGACGCATGAGTCACGTTAGTTCAACTCCCTGCATCGACATTGACGTCGCTAGCGGGGTGTTGACCCGAGTCGGGACTTCCCCGGTTGGTTCGATCTCGCCGGGTCGCCACTTCTTGTCGAGCCAAGGTTCGAGTGGTCCGTACATCCGCAGGATCGTGAACCAGCCCTTCCTGGGGACCGTCTGAAGCCAGTTGCTCTCCTTGCCTTTCGGTGCTTCCGGCCCAAAGTAGACGTCGTAGGATCCGTCGTCGTTCTTGGAGAATCCGTCGCTTCGCTTTCGGAGCTGTACGCCACCCACTCCCAAGTCAGCTGCTCGACAAGGTCCATGACGGTGCCTCGACAACGCCGGTCATGTCGTCGGGTGTTCCTTGGTGACACTCGCCTCGGATGTTGAGCGTTGCGCGACCGCGAACTTCAACCCGGAGATAGCGAGAAACGATGTCGCGACGGCGATGAGGATCGGTGATGTCTGGAGCGCGCCGACCTGGGTCAGAAGCGCCGCCAGGAGCACCATCGAGAACGGCGCGGAGACGATCGAGCCGGGCAGCGCCGCCAGCATGCAGGTGAACGCGAGAGCGAGCGGGATGTCGGGAAAGATCTGGTTGACGATGATGCCGGACGTGCCGCCGAGGAACAGGATCGGGAAGATCGGGCCACCGATGAAGCCGGTGGCCGAACTCACAGCGAACGTGAACATCTTGCCGAACAGGATCGCGATCAGGAGTCCGACGCCGAGCGTGCTTGCTTCGGACAACACGGTCTCGAGTTGAGAGCTGCCGGTGAAGTTCGTAAGGGGCAGCATCACCCCGACCAGTCCGAACAACAGGCCCCCGAGGGCGGGCAGCAGCACCGGCGGAAGCTTCAGCCCGCCCAGCAGCCGCTTGGTCGCCGCGGCGACCGCAAGTGTGACCAGCACGATCATCGCCGACAGCAAGCCGAGCCCGACGCCTGCGAGGAGATGCCAGTCCTCGTAGTCGTACTGGGGCACGTCGTAGAGACCGAGGAACACGCTGCCGGCGATCGCGAAATAGAGGCCGAGCGACACACTCGACGCGACGACCGAACCGTAGAACGAGCCACCCCACCGCCTCCTCGGCGGACGCGCAATCTCGAGGACCAGGATCGTGGCCATGAGCGGGCTGGAGAAGAGCCCGCCGAACGCGCCCGCCATGCCGCTGAGTGTCTGCTCCTTCGCCCGGTCGTCGTTGAGCCCGCGGCGTTCTGCAATGTACCTGCCGGTCCCGCCGCCCATCTGACCGAGCGCGACCTCGGGTCCGAGGCTCGCACCGCCGATCAACGACACGGCCGAGACGGCCACGATCTTCGGCGCCATCTTGGTGTCGATGTACTCGCTCTGTAGGTCTTCGATCAGCCCCGGGGTAGTGGCCGGCATCGCAAACAGCCGCCGCAACTGACCAACCACGAGCCCAGCGCCTGCAGCAACCGCCACCCACCACCATTCACCGTCAAACCAGCCGAGACCCGGGTCGCCGTACCAATCCGCCCCCACTCCGGTCACGCCGAGGAAGACCAGTCCGGACACCGCACCGACAACCCCCAGCAGCGCCGCAGTCAGAATGCTCTCCCAGAAACCCTTCGCCTGGGTGTAGTCGGCCGCCAGGTTCGGTTTCGTCTCGTCGGTCATCAAGACTTCCTCGTCGGGCGGCTCCCGGGTCGGTTGGTGTCCAGCTCAACCAGATTCGTGCGTGCCCACTCGCAGCAGACCGCAGCCACGTTGTGAGATCCCCACCCGAACAGGGTAATCGCGGCGCCGAACCCCGTGCTTCGGGATTCCCGGGCAAGCACACCGAAACCGATGCCGGTGGAGTCGAGGCTCGTTGCGTCAGGTCGACCGTGGGGACGCCCCATCCGTAGCGCAGCGACATCACGCGGAGCCCGAAGATGGTCAGGACCGGGAACCGCAGCGCAATGAGCGGAGAAAGCGAGAGGTCGAGTAGCAGCACATAGAGCACGGCTCCGGCAAACGCGGCCGTTGCATAGTCCAACCGATCGATTGAACCGATTCGGCGCAGATCGAAGCGATACTGCTTACCGAGTCCGGCCGTGTCACCGCCAGCTACCACGTTGGCCGAACCGGGAGGCGTTGCGCTCTCGGCCGCGAAGACGCTCCCGGGCTCGGCCTGTAAGCGAACCCGAACGCGCCGAAACCCCTGCAATAGCAAGGGTTCCAGCGCTTGTCTCTCCGGTGGAGCTGAGGGGATTCGAACCCCTGACCCCTTGACTGCCAGGTGAGATCAGTGGGTGTTGTGGCTCTCGGTGAATCGGGAGAATCCCTTGCGCCACTTGACTTCTCAGTGTTCAGTGGCTTGCGACATCTCTCGCCGTTTCCCAACTTCTCGCGGACTCCTCGCGGACTCTTGAGCTGAGCGATGTGCGACGTAGCCGTCGAGAGCGCCAGCCGAGGTCGCATTGCCATGACCGGAACGTGCGAGCCGCTGCGAGCAACACAGTGCGCTGCGCCGTGTGAATGAGGGGTCGCACCCCAACTCGGAGTGGCGTCTTCCGAGCGTTCTGCCGTCTCGCGCGCTGCTAGCGACGAGTCCGCGGCCCTAGATGAGGCCGAGGCTGTTGGCGGTGCTGACGGCGTCGCTGCGTTTGTCGGCTTCGAGTTTGCGGTAGATGCTCTTGATATACGACTTGATGGTGTTGGGGGAAACGTAGAGCTCGTCGGCGATCTGCTGATAGGTCAGGTGGGTCGGCAGGAGGTGGAGGATCTCGAGTTCGCGTTGGGTGAGGGGGTCGACCAGCGCGGGTGTCGAGACGGTGCTTGGTGGGGTTGGGAGCGGCTGGCGGTGCGTTCGGAGGTGGTGGCCGGCGCGGGCGGCAGCGTTGTCGAGGAGGGCACCAAAGGTGCCGACCTCATCGAGGAAGGTCTGACGGTGTCCGGTTTGCGCGGCGATCTCCATGGCTTCGGTGAGGTGTTCGAGGGCTTGGGTCTCGTTGCCGTCATGGAGTGACTGCAGGGCGCGGAGTTTCTGCTGTTCGATGTGGTCGGCCGGGGTGACATCGAGTCCCGCGGGGGTCTGGTCGAGGAGCGGTGTTGAGTCGCCGCCCGTGGCGATGGTGAGCCGCGTCAGAAGGTGGTTTTCGAACATGGTGGCGGCACCGCGACCTCGTCGGGTGCGCCAGTCGGGAAGGGCACGCTCGGCGGTGGGAAGGTCCTGGTTGAGAAGGGCAAAGCGCGTGCGTTCCAGGGCGATGAGCGTGGCCCAGTGGTCGCCGAGGGGCGGACCGTCCGGAGCGACGATGGCGGCATCGAGTGCCTCGCCGGCATCCTCGTAGTTGCCGCAGGAATGGTGGATGCGGGCCAGCAGAGTATGGGCGTAGACGAAGGCGGGGATCTCTCCGAAGTGATCGATCCGATCCAGGACGGAGGTGACCAACGCCTCGGCGGCGTCGAGATCACCCTGCTCCCACGCCACCCAAGCCAACGGCACCACCGGCACCGCAGCGAACGGTCGATCGTCGGCTCGAGACGCACGCATGGTCTCGATCGCTCGGTCTGCCATTGCCTCGGCGCCCGCGAGGTCACCCTGGCCGATCCTCGCCCACGCGAAGCAGGAGAGGATGATGGCATGGTTGCCAACGTCGGGGGCGGCCGCGGAGAAGGAGAACTCCTTCCAAGCCTCGAGAAGGCGAAGGCCTTCGACATAGCGGCCGGTGTAGATCAGCATCTCCCCGGCTACCGCCTCGACGAATCCACTGGCACTCGGCACCTCTCCCTGCTCCGCGAGTCCATTCGACGCCAAGGCCACATCACCCCGCCGATGCGCCAACGTCGCACCAATCCCACGAACCAGCTCGTCTGGTGAGCCGTATGGTGCCGGCAGCCGGAGCCACCGGTCTCGCAACCGGTCGTGCTCCTCGGCACTCATTGCGCGTATACGATTCACCGTAGCGCTGAGAACGGGATCGATGTCAGGGATCCCCTGCTCGCAGTAGAGCACGGGGAAACACCATGATGCAAGGAAGATCGGATCATGTTCGTCCGACTCAGCATCGACCCGGCGGTACAGCGTGCACAGTGTTGCGGCTTCGCCTCCCATGAGCATCGGGCCGGTCGTGTCGATGAGCCATTCGGCAGCGAGGGCGGGATCGTTGCCGGCGAGGGCATGATCGATGGCGGAGATGGTGTCGCCGGCGTCGTGGTGCCAGACAGCGGCTCGGTGGTGGAGGTGTTGCTCGCGGTCGGGGGTGGTGCGGTGCAACAGGGTGACGAGGGCGGTGCGGAGCAGGTCGTGATAGCGGTACCAGTCTCCGCCGGAAGTATCGAGCCGACTGGTGAATAGCCCGCTACGGGTGAAGCGTTCCAGGACAACGTGACTGTCCGTGCGGCCCGTGACCGTGTCGCACAGCGGCCCGGACAAGGTGCTCAAGATCGAGGTATCCAACAGGAACTGGCGGTCGTCGCCGCTGAGATCGTCGAGCGCCTCTTCGACCAGGTAGTCGCCGATCGCGTCGTAGGCGCCGTCGATTGCCGATACCGCAGGGAGTTGGGCAACGCTGCGGGTGGTGTCGGGACTGGCCGCGACCGTCTGGGCCGCAAGACGGATCCCAGCCAACCACCCCATGGCCTTCTGATGGATGACGGCCACTACCTGATCAGCAATGTCCAGCCCCATCGACGACGACACCACCTCTGCGGCTTCCTCGAACGAACAGCGCAGATCCACAGTCCGGATCTCCACCACCTGACCTGCCATTCGCCTCCTCGCCAAAGGCACCCCGGGATCATGCCGTCCCACCAACACCACATGGAGCGTCGGGCCGATCATGTCCAGGAACTGCCGCAACAATCGGAGAGTTTCGGCACTGTCGAGGAGGTGGATGTCGTCGAGGACGAGTACGAACTCCTCTTCGGCGAGACCGGCGGCCAGTGCGTCTACCACGGCTGCAAGCGAGGTGCCAGGTGAGTCCATCAGCGCAGACGCGTCGGCGCCGGCGTTGGGACAGGCGGATTCGCACACCGCGGAAACGGTGTGGAGCCAGAACCGGGCGGGGTCGTTGTCGAAGCGGTCCACGGTGACCCAGCCCTGGGCGACGTCCGGATGCGAAGCCAGCCAATCCGCCACCAGCCAGGTCTTCCCGAAACCAGCCGGCGCCGTCACCACCGTCAGCGGATTCTCCAAGGCGGTGTCCAACCGACGCAACAGCGACGCGCGTTCAACGGCCTCCGGCCCCAATCGAGGAGGCCGCAGCTTGGTTGTCACCGACCGTGGTGGATTCGTCACCGCTCTCTCGCCGCCTTCCATCGTCGTATCGTACCGATGTGTGAAGCGGCGCAAGCCTTTCACCCGATTCGGGTGTGAGCGGCGTGTTGGGCGAAACATAGGGTCTTGGGGAGACGCCTTCCGCCCCGACTCGAGGACAACATGACCAGCATTCCGGATCCTGATCACAAGGGAAGATCGACCGCTGACACCGATGGCTCAACTGTGTCGCTCGAGGTTCCCGTCGACGACAGTTTCATTCGAGTCGGACGCCGGGGATGGGCGTTTGTCGGGATTGTGGCGGCATCCGTCATCCTCTACGCCGCGCTCGCCGCTCTCTCCGGCCTCGTGATCCCACTCGTCGTGGCTGCAGTGATCGGAACGCTGTTCGTACCGGTCGTCGACAAGCTCGAGAACCACATGCCACGCAAACTGGCATCCGGCCTTGTGCTCGTCGGCCTCATCGTGGTGGGCGTGGGAGCGGTCGTGGTAGCAATAGCGGGCGTCGCCGATCAGGCGTCGGAGATCAGGGAACAGCTTCGCGCCGGCCTCGAGACGGTGCGCGACTGGCTCGAGGGAGCCGGAATTGATTTCGGATCGGCATCCGAGCTGGCAGAGGGCGCCGAGGATGCCGTGGGCGGTTCGATCGCCGGCATCACCTCGTACTTGAGCACCGTGTTCTCCAGTGCCGCGGCATTCATCGGCGGTACCTTCGTGGGGCTCTTCATCCTGTTCTACCTCCTTGCCGACTGGAAGGAATTCTCAACTTGGATCGCCTCCCATCTCGGCGTCCCGACCGACCTCGGCGCAGGGATCGTCGACGATGCCACGTGGTCGATCAGGCGATACTTCTATGCCTTGACGCTCACCAGCTTCGTCACGGCCGTGGTCATCGGGGGCGCTGCCGCGGCCATCGGTGTTCCACTGGCATTCACCATCGGCCTTGTTACGTTCGTTACTTCCTATGTGCCGTACGTGGGAGCGTTCGTGTCGGGTGCGTTCGCCGTGTTGATCGCTCTCGGCGCAGGCGGAACGAGCGATGCCCTCATCATCCTTGCGGTCATCCTCGTCGTCCAGGTGGTTATCCAACCCTTGTTGCAGAACCGGATGACGGCATCTGAGCTTGATCTCAACCCTGTGGTCAGCTTCGGGTCGACCATCGTCGGTGGAGCGTTGGCCGGTGTGCTGGGCGCCACGCTTTCGGCACCGGTGCTGGCCATGATCATCAAGATCGTCGGACGAGTGAGGCGCTATGGCGAATCTGAAGAGGCACTCGAGACAAGCCGATCGGCGGCCGCTCCATGAGGTCCAAGAGCCGTATCCCGGTCGGTCGCTCCGCTACGGACGTGGATCGGCGGCGATGACGAGGCGAGTTGAATTGCCGGGAGGAGGATGCTCGTGCTGACCTGGTCGCAGAGGTTCCGGTTCCGGGTATGGGTGCGGTCGAGCATGTGGCTCATCCCGCTGGCCTTCGTCCTGCTGGCGATCGTGCTCGCCGTACTGATGCCGTGGATCGATCAACAACTCACCAGCGATCCCCCGTTCACCTACAGTGCCAGCTCGGCCCAATCCACGCTGTCGGCGATTGCCTCCGGCATGCTCGTCTTCACCGGCTTCGTCTTCACGGTCTTGACGTTCGCCATCCAGTTCGGGGCCGGCACCTATACCCCGCGCCTGCTCAGGACGATCACGACCGACGTCAAGACGAAGGTCTCGCTCGGCGTGTTCGTAGCCACGTTCATCTATGCACTGCTCGTGCTCGCCGACGTGGCGCCCGGTGAGACCGACTACGTGCCGCAATACTCGGTCCTCCTCGCCGTTGTGCTGGTCGGGGTCTCCGTGCTGCTGTTCCTGGGGTTGATCGTGAGCGTGACGGTCTCGGTCCGTTCGGGGCGCGTCATCGCCGATACGGCGAGGCTGGGACGGAAGGTGATCGAGACGATGTTCCCCGATGAGGTTCGCGACGAGCCAACGTCATCCGCAGCGCTGCATTTGCCCGATGGAGAGAGCAAGATCGTCGCCAACGCTCGTCGGGGCGGCGGCGTCTTGCAGGCCATCGACCTCGACGGAATCGAGTCATTCGCAGAAACCTCGGGAGCCACGGTCGAGTTGGTCCCCCCCGTGGGCGCCTTCGTTCCGACGCAAGCACCCGTCTTTCGGGTGTACGAAGCATCGAGGTCGTCGAGTGTGCCATCACTTCTCGGCTCAGCGGCATTCGGCGATGAGCGGAGCTTCCGTCAAGATCCGTCGTATGCGATCCGAGTGCTCGTCGACATTGCGATTCGCGCACTCTCGCCCAGCGTAAACGACCCCACCACGGCCACCGAGGCAATAGGGCGCATCGGTGACCTGCTCGCCTTGATCGGGACCCGCCAGCTGCCGGACGGCATCTTCCGAGACGAAGCGGGCGAGGTGCGGTTCCTGTACCGAACCCCATCGTGGAGCGACTACCTAGCGCTTTCGTTCACCGAGATTCGCATCTACGGAGCAGACAACCCCTTCGTGGCCGGCGTACTCCGACACATGATCAACGAACTCCGGGACGTCGTGCCGTCGTGGCGCATCGATGCACTCGACGAGCAACTGTGGTTCCTCGAGGAAGCTGCGGCCAAAGCCGCTTCCTGACGGTCGCAGCCGAGTGGTTCCCGTGCGTTCTCAGAGGCGAAGGCGATGACGATCGAGGGAGTTCGAGTCATCCAGCAGCTCGATGTCGAGGTGGAAGTCTCACCCGAATCGGGTGGTGTGGCGAACGAACGATCGGTCAGGATCAAACGATGCACCGGCGCATGACGTGCGCACGCAATCACGAGAGGAGTACCGCGATGGATGCCAACCGCAGCTATGAGATGACCACCGATATTCCCGAGTCGATCACCACGCCCGACACGGTGGAAACATCGATCGGGACCTTCGAATTCTTCGACGGTGTGCCGACCAAGAGCAGTGCGGAAATGGCCTACGACTTCCTTGACAAGGTCAACGCCTACAAGGCGCTGCTCAGCACCATCCCGACCGTTTCCATCAATGAACTGCGGCGGGGTCAGGCGGCGGCTGGAGCAGAAGCGTGCCACCAGATCTGCATCTTCGACACGCTGATGGACTCCAAGGGGCTCGTCCTGACGGGGAACACGTCGACGATGTATGCCTTGGGCTTCCTCGACCTCGAAAAGGACGGCCCCACCGTGATCGAGCTGCCCGAGGGCATGCTCGGGGTGCTCAACGACATGGGTTTCCTGTACATGACGGATCTCGGCGCGGCCGGCCCGGACAAGGGCAAGGGCGGCAAGTATCTGGTCTTGCCTCCGGGCTACGAAGTCGAGGTCCCCGAGGGCTATTTCGTCGTGCAGTCCAAGACCTACAACGTCTGGAACTTCATGCGCGGCTACCTCGACAAGGGGGTCAAAGCGGCGTCGGACAACATCCGCGACAACCTCAAGGTCTACCCGTTGAGCCGCGCCGCGAACCCGCCGGCGATGGAATTCATCAACGTCTCCGGCAAAGAGATCAACACCATTCTGCCCACGGACTTCACGTTCTTCGAACGCATCAACGAAGTGATTCAGAAAGAACCGCAGGGCTTCCTCGACGTCGAAGTTCTCGGGCTGTTGCGTTCCATCGGCATCGTGAAGGGGCGGCCCTTCGCTCCGGATGCCCGCATGAAGAGGATCCTCACCGACGCCGCCGCGATTGCCGAGGCCACAGCCCGATCGGTGACCTACTATCCGCGCTATCCCGGCACCTACGCGTGGAGAGACACGGAGGGAACCTGGGTGGTTCCTTTTGCCGATCACGACAGCTCCTGGATCGAGGCCGGCGCTCGGAAGATCGAGTGTCAGTTGTACTACCACTACAACTGCATTGTGGTGACGCCGGCGATGGCCGCAGCCCCAGGGCCGGGCAAAGGGTCGGAGTACGTCTTTGCGTCGCTCGATTCGGAGAAGAGGATCCTGGAGGGCTCCAAGGGCTACGAGATGACGTTGCCGGCGAATGTCCCGGTTGCGGACTTCTGGGCCATCACCTTGTACGACACCCAGACCCGATCCCAGCTCCAGACCGATCAGCAGTTCCCGACGCTCGACACCTACACCAAGGGCCTCCGGGCGAACGAGGACGGTTCCTACACGATCCACTTCGGGCCTGAGGCTCCTGCAGGCAAGGAAAGCAACTGGCTCCAGACCATCGCAGGCAAGAGCTTCTTCGTCTGCTTGCGCATGTACGGGCCGACGGAGCCCTGGATCGAGGGTGACTGGCGACCGGGCGACGTCGAGCTGGCAGGGTAACAGGCTCGCTCCATGTAGCCCGCGGAGATGCAGTAGGTCTGACTACCAGGAGAAAGGCGACCACAATCGCCCGGAGAAGCCATCCTCCAAGGACTCAACCCCTTCACCAGCAGTCCTGCGGCACCGCTGCGGAGCTCTGCGCGGTTCGACTCGCTGGGACCATCGTTGACGCCGCGAGCCGCCTTCCACCAAGGCATGGCCACCGCGCTGTCGCTGGCGCTCAACCATTCGATTCGGAGCGTGGCTACGCTTGCGAAGTCGTCGCCGACACCAACGCCGCGGCGCGGCTGGGGCGGACGCTGATCAGAATCACACAAAGCTGGTCAACCGTCTTGGCTCCGTCGTCAGCCATTGTCCGACCGGGAGATGACCGTGGAACGTGGAGAGGCAATACCGAAAGAGCGGCAACAGTCTGGACGCACGTTGGCCTTCTTGCTTGCTGCGGCGTTCGTCGCCGGGCTCGCAGTTGCCGGCGCCTTCTGGCGCCGGCAAGTCCAAGCATTGATCCGCAGGGCGAGGCCGTACGTGCGAAGGTCCAGCAGCGTCAAGAACGCGACGCTCATAATCAATCGGTGGAGCGGCGACGGCAAGGCAGAGACGTGTGGCCTGGCCGAGGCCGCCGAGAAGCTCGGTGTCACAACCATTGTGTTGGAGCAAGGCGACGACCTGGTCCGACTGGCCCATGACGCCATCAGCACCGGCGCGGACGCCATCGGCATGGCAGGCGGCGACGGGTCCCTCGGTCTGGTCGCCGGTGTCGCCGTCGAGCGCGGCGTGCCCTTCTTCTGTGTTCCGGTGGGGACTCGCAATCACTTCGCCCTCGATCTCGGCCTGGATCGAGACGACCCTCTCTCGGCACTGGAGGCTCTGCGAGGAGGTGAGGAAATCCTCATCGACTACGCGACGGCAAATGGCCGGCCTTTCTTGAACAATGTGAGCTTTGGCGTCTATGCCCAAGCGGTACACACCGAGGGATACCGAGAAGAGAAGGCGTCCACTCTTGCAGACACGGTCGGCAGAGCGGCAGCGGACGTCGAGGCACAAGCCGCGTTGCGCTTCGTCACCCCGGACGGCCGCACCCACGAGCGAGCACCGCTACTGCTGGTGTCCAACAACCTCTATCGCTACTCAGGGGCCCCCGACTACGGACGCCGGCTGCGCCTCGACTCAGGGAAGCTCGGTGTCACTGCGATCACCAGCCTACCGAAGGGTGATGTTGTCTCTATGCGGCTCGCCCAGATTCGGTCTCTTCGAGAGTGGGAAACAGCGTCCTACCGTATCGAATCCGATGAACCGATCTTGGCCGGTCTCGACGGGGAAGCGTTGGAGTTTGCGTCTCCGCTCTACCTGAGAATCCAGCCGAAGGGCCTGAACGTATTGGTGCCGGCCGGAACCCGTCCAGGGTATGTCCCAACTGGTGAAGTGGTGGCAGCAGAGCTGCTCGACCTCGCCGAGACTGCCGGGCTGGCGGACTAGCAACGGACCATCCGATCGTGTCGCGCCCGCCCGCAGAAGCTCTCGCGAACCTGCGGTGGCCCGCCAGGAGATGAGGTCGAAGCCACGACATCTCCTACATGCCCAGCACCGCGAACCCGGGAGCGAGTCACCCAACCGCAGACCCTCGTTCCTGCCTTCGCCGCAGTCCGTCGCTCCATCGTCGGCACTACCCGTTTCGGGTGATGCGCGAGTCCGTAGGGTGGGTTGAGATCACCGTGAAAGCCAGTTGGCCGCTTGGCGGTGCGACGCGCTCGCCGTAGGTGACCTTGAGACCACACATCGAGTAGTCACGAACCGTGACAGGAGGTTGAAGAGATGGAGAGTCAGAGCTTCTTCGAACTAGCCGGCGCTGAGAGCAAACAGACATCAGAGGACTTCACGCCCGCTCCCGAGACGATGGAGACCCGATTCGGGGCTCTGGAGTTCCCGGGAGGGTATCCAACGGCAGAGACGGTGGAGCGGGTGTACGACGAACTCGATCTGCAGCGCGCCACGCAGCTCTACCTGGACATGTACCCGGCCCTGTCGGCGCATGGGATGATGAAGGGTTGGGTTCGAGATCTGGGCATGCGCGATAGCTCGCAGATCAACGTGACCGCGGACCGTCTCGACTCGACCCCTCTAGTCCTCACCGGGAACACCGAGAGCCTCTACGCGTTCTGCGTGTTCGACCTGAAGAAGGATGGCCCGACGGTCTTTGAGGTTCCACCCGGCGTCATGGGGCCGTTGGACGATCACAACTTCCTCTTTGTCGCCGACATCGGCCCGACCGGGCTGGACAAGGGCGAGGGCGGCAAGTACCTGCTCTTGCCGCCCGGTTACGAAGGCGATGTGCCGGACGGCTACTTCGTGTTGCAGGCGGAAACGTACTGCAACTTCTCGTTCATCCGCGCCAATGCGGATCTGGTCGGCTCCGGCGACAAGGCGCTCGAGTTCTACCGCGAGCACGCCAAGATCTACCCGCTGAGCGAGGGCCCGCGCCCTCCGGTGGTGAAGAACATCACGGGCCTTCCGTGGAACTCGCTCGTGCCCGAGGATGCCGCCGCGTTCGAGTGGATGCACGAGATCATCGACTACGAACCGGCCGAGGCCTTCGGCAGGGAGCTGCTCGGACGGTTGGCATCGCTCGGCATCGTGAAGGGCAAGCCGTTCGACCCGGACGCTCGCCTGCAGGGGATCTTGGAGAAGGCCGCCCAGCAGGGCGTCGCCATGTCCCGTGTCATCGCTTTCGATTGCCGTGACGCCGAAGCCGTCGTCTACCCGAACCGGAGATGGGAGAGCCCCTACGTCACCAACAATTCGACGTTCTACCGCGATGACTACATCGCGCTCGAGGCGCGGACGGTGTTCCACTTCACGGCAGATGGCATTACCCCGGCAATGGCGGCCCAGATGCCGGAGGGCAAGGGTTCCCGATACCAGACGACCTACAAGGACGCCGACGGCAACTACTTCGCCGGCGCCAAGACCTACAAGGTGCATATGCCGCCGGAGGTTCCCGTGGCGTTGTTCTGGTCGGTGACGGTCTACGACGCCTGGACTCGCTGCGAGCTGCAGAGCCAGCCGTATCCGACCGTCAGCAGCCAATCCGATCCGGCACCGGAGACGAATCCCGATGGCTCAGTGGATATCTACTTTGCCGCCAGCCAGCCCGATGGGGTACCAGCGGAAAACTGGATCAAGGTCCTTCCTGACCGTGGCTTCTTCGTCTACATCCGGTACTACGGCCCACTCAATGCGTTCAACGACAAGACGTGGGTACCCAACGACGTGGAATTGCTGTCCTGAATGACGCAACCCACGGCGCGCCGGCAAGAAGGGCGCAACCCGGTCGCAGATCGCCTCGCGCCAATACCCGATTCGGGTGATGCCCGAACCGGTGGCATGGTTTGAGAATTACCTGGAAAGCCAGTTCCCCGCGAGACAAGACGCGCGGTTAGGCGGAACGACGAAGGAGGAGAGCATGGGACAGGATCCCGACAAGATCGGCAGAGAGGTGCTACCGATCCCGGATATCCCCGCCAAGGGGAAGAATGCGCTTGATGCCCGCAATGCCGAGTTTCCGCCGATCGAGCCGCTGCGGCCGCCGGCGGGAGCACCCAATGTGGTGATCGTGCTTCTCGACGATATGGGTTTCGGGGCGCCGAGCGTCACCGGCGGGCCGTGCAACATGCCCGCCATGCAGCGCATCGCCGATGACGGGCTGTTGTACAACCGGTTCCACACGACCGCGTTGTGCTCACCCACTCGCGTGGCGCTGCTGACCGGTCGCAACCACCATTCGGCCGGCATCGGTTCCGTCGCCGAGGTCGCCACCGGCACCCCGGGCAACGACAGTGTGCGGCCCAACACGGTGGCGACGGTTGCCGAGATGCTGCGGCTCAACGGCTACAGCACCGCCTGTGTGGGCAAGGCCCACCAGACGCCGACGTGGGAAGTCTCGATGTCGGGCCCGTTCGACCGCTGGCCGAGTGGTGAGGGCTTCGAGAAGTTCTACGGCTTCGTCGGTGGCGAGACCAACCAGTGGTCGCCGACGTTGTTCATGGGCAACAGCCCGATCGAGCCGCCGAAGACGGCCGAGGAGGGCTATCACTTCTCCGAGGACATCACCGACAAGGCCATTGCGTGGATGAAGGGCCTCAACGTGCTGACGCCGGACAAGCCGTTCTTCGCGTATGTCTCGTACGGCGCCACCCATGCCCCCCATCACGTGTCGCAGGAGTGGATCGACAAGTACAAGGGCAAGTTCGACAAGGGTTGGGATGCGGTGCGGGAAGAGACCCTGGCCAACATGAAGGCCAAGGGCATGGTTCCCGAGGACACCGAGTTGACCGGTCGTCCCGAGGGCGTGAAGCCGTGGGACGAGCTGAACGACACCGAAAAGACGGTGTTCGCCAAGCTGATGGAGACCTACGCCGGTTTCGCCGAGCACACCGACGCCCAGGTGGGCCGGCTGATCGAGGCGCTCGAGGAGATGGGCAAGTACGAGGACACGTTGTTCATCTATCTCGCAGGCGACAACGGCGCGAGCGCCGAAGGTGGGCTCGACGGGACGTTCAACGAGCTGATGGCTCTCAACGGGATCCCGCAGGTGTTGGAGGACGTGCTGCCGAGGCTCGATGAGATCGGTAGCCCGACGTCATTCAACCATTACCCGGTGGGGTGGGCGCACGCGATGAACACACCGTTCCAGTACACCAA
>Ga0272441_10003070_pt1 | contig 32600 bp, 47 predicted proteins | sample SSMProp6N_FD_193582 | JGI IMG/M metagenome (GOLD analysis project Ga0272441, IMG submission 193582) | Marine sediment archaeal communities from Little Sippewissett salt marsh, Falmouth, MA, United States - SSM-Prop-6N | ecosystem: Environmental > Aquatic > Marine > Wetlands > Sediment ... | reverse complement strand
CACCCCATTCCCGGCCCTTTACAGCATGAAAAAAAAAGGGGAAAATAAGGAAAAAGTGCTTGACATAAAAGATTTTATCCCCCCATAATAAGGGCATGAATGAGGAAAGCAAATTCAAATACGAAAAGGGGAACAAAATGGATCGAAATTACGAAACGAAAAAGAGATTTAAAGGAATGCTCCGTAAGATATTGAAAGCTGAAAATATCAAGAGCGAATACGGCCGGACGCCGGGATCAGAACCGATGTTGACAAAACATAATTACGGAACGGATTGCACCGGGGCCGTTTCGTATTTCGTATCAAGCACCGATAAGATTGTTGATCGGTTGAATGAATGGAAACACGTTAATGCAACGGCCAGGGAAGGGAATGGCGATATTAAAGGAAAATATTTCATCGTTGTTCGGTATATGCCAAGAACAACCTGCTATTCGGCCGGATCAAAAAGCGTATACGATCTTTAAAAAATCCAAAAACGGAAAGGGGAACCATTTTGAAAAACACAAAAGAGCATTACGAAAAGCGGATGAAGGAATTGGAAGATGATCTTTATGGATTGATGGGCCAGGTGATGAACGATAAATCCGAAATGGATAAATTAACGGCCCATTATCGGATCGGTGGGTTGTATTCATATTCACTTTACAATTCGTTTCTGATTTATATGCAGGGTGGAACGATTGCCCAATCTTTCACCGGATGGAAAAAGTTGAAACGGTTTGTGAAGAAAGGGGAACATTCCAAGATTTCAATTTTCGTTCCCTGGTTCAAAAAGGTGGAAGAAATCGATAGGATCACCGGCAAGAAAGTTGAAAAGAAAAAGTTGATCAAATTCGGTATCGGCCATGTTTTCAATATCGATCAAACGGATGGTGAGGAATTAAAATACGATCACAATTCCACCGATCAAATCAAATACGATTACGAAACGATCAAGGAAAAGATGGCCAAGCAATTCAACGTGGAAATCACCGAAGCCCATACCGGATCGGCCAGGGGATATACCGATGGAAAAAAAATCGTGATTTCCAAAATGTCAAACAACACCGATAAAGTAAAAACCTTGATCCATGAAATTGCCCATGTTGCCCTTGATCACGTTTCCAAAAAAGAGGATCGGGCCGTTGGGGAATTGGAAGCCGAAGGGGCAACGTATATCGTTCAATCCTTCCTGGGAATGGAATTCGATCTTTCCGAAGCATATATCAAGAATTGGAACACAACCGGAAGGAAAGCCAACATCAAACGCACCATCGGAACGGCCGATAAGATCATCAAGGTTTTCAAGCCCGAAGCCGTCAAGAAATAAAATCGAGCCATCACCAATCATCGGATCATCGATCCGGTGATTGGATGATTGTTTGATCAAATCAAATACGGAAAGGGGAACCAAGTTGAAAATCAAAATCAAGAATGATACGGAATACGAAACCAGGAATTTGCGGAAGATCATTTCACGGTGCATCAAAACGGATGGCCCAAGGGCCGAAACCAAGATGGATATTCACATAAGGCCAAGCAAAAAATATTTATCGGGGTATGCATATCTTAATTCCAATTTCGTATGTATGAGAATCCCAAGCACCGGGGAAATCGATACGGTGCGATTCACCCAAATCTTCATTCACGAATTGCAACATTGCCGGGGTGAAGTGCATCGTGAAATGGTAAAATCAAAAACAATCGATGCCGGATGGGCCAAGGCATTCCCGATCCAAAAACGGCCGGTGAAGATCAAGCCGGTTGCCGATTTGAAATCCAAGCGATATGAAACGGCCAAATCCAGGGTATCCAAATACGAAATCAAAATGAAACGGATGGCAACCCTTTTGAAGAAATGGAAAAGGAAAGTTACCTATTATGAAAATGCAATCGGCCAAGTTGCCGATAAACAAAAGGGGGATGAATAAATCATGGATACCTTGATCACAACAATCGAAAGAATCCAGGCCGGGAAGATTGCACCGGAAATCAAAACCGAATATGAAATCCAAGTGAAATCATTATCGGGGTGGTGCATCGTGGAAGGTGGGATCACAAACAAGGAATATGCCGAAAGCCGGGAACGAACATATTTCATCCATACCGGTTGCCCGGTTCGGATTGTAACAGTAAAACGGGAATGGGATAATGGATGAAATCATTTTAAGGGATGAAACCCGATCATTTGAAATGGCCGTCAGGATCAAGGAGCCGGAACCGGGCATGGAATTACCGGCATATCAATCGATGCTTCGGAATGCCATGCAAGCATATATCAATATGATCATTGCAACATACCCGGTGCCGGATGCAACAAAATTTTTCTTTCAAGGCATGGGGATCGTGATGGAAAAAACGGCCCAATACATCGGTGATGTAAAAGGGAAATAATGCTTGACATAAAAAGGAAATTGTGATATTGATAATCCAGATTACAAAAATGAAAGAAAGGTGGTGATGATATTTGGCACAAAAAGCAATTAACGGTGAAAAGAAAATCATGGCATGGATTCCTTCAAAGTTAAAAGATCGGTTCCAAGCATACGTTGACAAGGCAAAAAAATTGGGAAGATACAATTTGGAGCCGATCACCGGCCGGATCGTGATTGCAAGGGCCGTTGAAGAATACATGAATAATCATCCGATCAAGTGAAAGGGGGAACGGTGAAAGCAAAGCCAAGGAAACGGAAAACCAGGAAGATGAAGTTGAATCACAATTTACGGAAAACGAAACGGATCAAATCGGAAATCGTGGACTTGAAAGCCCGGCTTGATGAATGTTACAGGTTGGCCAACAATATCTTGATCCATGTAACCGAAATGAAAAAGGAATCAATCGGCGTGATGAAAATGCCGTGGTATGCCCGGTTGATTGCCCTTTTCCGATCCAGGGAATCAAAGGGGATCAAATGAAAACAAAAGCGAAAAAGGGAAAACCTGGACGGCCGAAGGGATCAAAGAATAAAAAGCCGGGGCCGAAGCCCGGCCGGAAAAAGAAAGCACCGGCACCGGTGCCGATCACCCCACCGGCGATCATTCCACCGAAAACGAATGCCGTTGCCAAGTGGGATCAAGAAAGAACCAACCTATTAAAAACAACGATATGCAAAACGGCAACCGAATCCGAATTATCATTCTTTCTGGAATTGTGCAAGGCAACCGGATTGAATCCGTTTTTGAAGCAAATATGGTTTGTGAAATATACGGATTCCAAGGGCCGGATCGAAATGATGATGATGGCCGGAAGGGATGGATTCTTGCAAATTGCCAACCGGCATCCGATGTTCGATGGGATGGATTCCGGCGTTGAATATCAAGCCGATGGGAAAACACCGGCATTCGGTTGGGCAAAAGTATATCGGAAAGATCGTTCCCATCCGGCAACCTTTCGGGCACCGTATGGGGAATACACGAGGGGATCGGGGCACAAGGCATGGGGGAAAACCCCATCGGCCATGATCCAAAAGGTTGCGGAAGCCAATGCATTGAAACGGGCATTTTCAATCGATGGGTTGGCCGTTGATGAAGAATTGCCGGTGATCGTTCCCAGGGGATCGGAAGTGATTGATTCCCGGTATGATGATATGAATGAATTGAATGCCAGGCCGGAAGGGAAGGAACCGGAAAAGAAAAAGGAAACCCCGAAACAACAATCAAGCCGTGAAACCAAATTGCAAATCATGCGGGGAACGTGGAAGCAATTGAAAACCCTTGCACCCAAAACATACACGCCGGAAAAATTCACGATCTTTTGCGGGGAATACGGTGCCAAGGATGCAACCGAATTGAAGGAAGCCCAGATTGAAGATTTAACCGGGCTTTTGAATATCGATTTGGAAGCAATGATGAAAGCCAAAAACGGGAAAGGGGAAAGCGAATGATGGATGATACGGGCAAAAAGAAATTCGATGTAACATTGGATGAAAAGCACGTTTATCGTGTTGACGGCAAACGGAAGAAATCCGTTTCGGGGTATTTGAATTTGATCGACAAATCGAATGCCCTTGTGCCTTGGGCATCGAGGATCACGGTTGAATATTTGGCCAAGCATACGGAAGAATTAAAAGATTGTACGCCGGAAAAGGTAAAAGAGATATTAAGGAATGCGAAAGCCGAAGCCAAACGGGTGAAGGATGAAGCCGGTGCAATCGGAACCGAAGTGCATAAGGTGGTGGAGCATTATTTTAAGGGTGAGATCACCGAAATCCAAATCCAGGAACGGCCCGAAGCCGTACAAAAATGTTATGGTGCATTTCTTTCATGGGCCGGGGAACACCGGTTGGAAATGCTTGAATCCGAAACGATTGTTTATAATGATCTTTTGGATTATTGTGGCCGGTTGGATTGGATCGGAAACGTGGATGGGAAATTGAAATTGATCGATTTCAAAACCGGCAACGGCATTTACGTTCAATCCAAATTCCAGGCATCGGCATACGTAAAGGCATGGGAGCGAACCAGGAAATGGAAGGGCCAGGAAGAAAAATCAATTGAAGGTGCTATCATCCTTCGATTCGGAAAGGAAAATGGGATATACGAATTGCATGAAATGAGCCGGGCCGATTTGATCAAGGCATTCAAGGGATTTTCGGCGTTGGTAACATTGAATGAGCAAATCAATATTGCCAACCGGAAGAAAAGGAAATAAGAAATGCAAACGTTGACAATACAAGGTTTCGTTGTTTCGGCCAGGTGGATTTCATCGGCAAAATGTTGGCGAATATCGATTGATGTATTGGAAAATCAAAAACCAATATATGATCGAATCCCAGGGTTGATTGAAACCCACCGATCAATCACGTTTTCACCGGCGAATGATTCATCATTAACCGGGCACCAACCAGGGAAAGCACCGGTGAAACAACCGGATGGAACATCGATCAAGATGATCACCGATGGGCAACGGAAAATGTTGTGGGTGATGTTTGAAAAGCAGGGCATTCAAGAAAGGTATGGGGTGACAACCAAGGAAGATGCCGAAAAGGAATTCAAGCGCCGGATGGGGGTGGAACATTTACGGGATGTTCCGGCCGAAGCCGTTGCCCAAACCCTTGATAAAATGGTGGCATTCCTTGATGAAACCGAAAAGGAAGGGAAGGGGGAACCGGAAAAGCAACCAGGATCGTGAAACGCCGAAATTTGGCCGTGGTGGGCTTTTCACCGTTTTATGGTGCATTCGTACCATTGACGGGTTGAAAGGCCCAGGAACGGCCAGGAACAAACGAAAAAGGGCATATAAGGGGGATGATATGGGGAAGGAACCGGAATTAATCCGGAATACCGGCATATTGGAAGCCGGGTATGGGATTGCACCGATGTTGGTGCTTGCCGATAGGAGAATTTCCAAGGGATCGAAATTGGTTTATTTCGTTTTATCCAATTATGCCAGGAATAAGGATCAAGCATTCCCGGCACAAAAAACGATTGCCGAAATTTTGAAGATTCGGATTCAACGGGTTTCAACCTTGATTGCCGAATTGGAAAAAGCCGGGTATATATCCAAGGCAAGGGAAGGGAAACACGGCCGGATTATTTACACGATGCTTTCCGATCTTGGGAATGTTGATCGGGATTTATTCGGTGGTACGATAAAAAAGAAACGTGGACGGCCCAGGAAAAACCCAGATGATCCGAAGGATAAAGAGATCATCGAAGGGATGAAGGAATTGGAATCGATATATTTCAAAACCTTCAAAAAGAAAATCGGCCATGATCCCGAATATCCATTTGGGATCGGCCGGAAAACGTTGAAAGGGATCGTTAAAAAATACGGGATGGAAAAGGGGGCAAAAATCATGGATGGATTCTTCAAAAACGATTTTGCCAAACGGTGCGGATATGGGATCAACATATTGCCGAAGGTGATGAATCAAATTTTAATGAAGATCGGAAACGGGGGAACCGGTGAAGGTTATGGATTTGCCGAAGCCAAATAAAACCATTCCGGCCGTATGGAAATGCCCAATTTGCAAACGGCCGATGGTTGAAAAAACAATCAAATGGATCGATGGTGAATCGTTCACCGTTCCGGTGTTGGATTGTAAGTGCATCCAAGATTGGGAAGAAAGGGAAAAATTGCTTGCCAGGTATCGAATGGCAAATTTTCCAGATAAATTTCACGGTGAAAACCTTTCCGATTGGGTGGAAATCCCAGGAACCGAAGAAATGCACCGGATCACGAAAGCATATTTGGTTCAATTGAATCAAAACATTTTGCAGGGCCGTGGAATGCTTTTGGCCGGTGCCGTTGGAACCGGGAAAACGAAACACGTTGTAAATATCCAAAACCATGCAATTCAATTGGGGTATTCAACATATTACATTTCATCAAATGAATTAAACACAACGATTCCGAAATTGAAAAAGGCCCGGCAAGGGTTGGATGATTTCATGCACAAATTGATCAACGTTCCCTTGTTGGTATATGATGATTTTGGTGAAACGGTTCCGGATAAATGGGATGAAAAAGATTCCCGGTTGATCATCAACGAAAGATATAATCATAAAAAAGCAACGTTGATTACAACCATGAAAAACATTCACGAATTGAATGATGAATTTGGTGGCCACGTAACAAGCCGGATGATCGAAATGGCCGGGCCCAATATTGCCGAAGTAAAATCCGAATACGATATGCGAAGGCCAGCGAATCGAAGGAAATTCCAATTGGCCGATGGATTCTAGAAGATGAAAGAAATTGAAATCGGCCGGAAATTTCGGGATGAAATGAAAAACGTTGCCGAAAAATTTGGGGTTGATATATTCCCCCCTTGGAAAATTCCTGATTCCCCTTGGAAGGAACGGAATCAAAATCCTTGTGATCGGATCATGGGGTTGGATGGCCGTGGATATATGATCGAAATGAAACGGTTGATTCGGAATACGGAAATGAAACCGGATTTTGCCAGGGTGAAAATGATTGAAATGTTACGGGAAGGGCAATTGAAATCGTTGCGGAAATGGGCATCAACCGGGAATCAATCGTTGGTGATCCTTGGGCAATTACAAAAGCATCAAACCCATCAATTCCTTTCGGTGTTGCATATTCTTTCGATCAAGCCGGATGGGGAAGAATACCTTGGGGGAATCCCTTGGGGTGATCCGGTTGGAAGAAAAAGGATATTATCGGAAATCTTTTTTGGGCAAGGGGGATGATATGCAAGCCGAAGAAACGGAACGGATTTTTACAATTCGTAAAAATTATGAAAAATCATATAGTCTAGCAAATATTCGTTTCGTGTTTGATGGAAGCAATTGGCATTTCCACGATTGTGATTATACTTTAAAAAATAGATCGAATTATGATTTGGATGATTGGATGTTTCTTCGGAACGTTGCAAACGAGATCGAAAGGATCGGTAAGGAATTAAATAAATGAATCAACGTGAAAAGGAACGTGTTTGGGAATACCAGGTGAATCGAAAATCATTATACGTTCCCAATTGCACCGGGATCGTTTGCCCGATTACATGGGTGAAGAAAAAGAAAATGGCCAGGGCAAACGAAAGCCATCATCGGCTTTCCAACACAAAGACAAATCGGCATTGCTTTCCGTTGGTGGTTGATTCGATGCTGTCAAGGTTGCCGGTGGAAGGGGGGATGCACAAGCAATATCCATCATTCGGAAATATTGCACCATACAAGGCATTACGGATGCAACGGTTTTTGGAAAGGCACAAACCATTTGCCGATTTCGTGAATGGTAAAACCGTAAAATTGGGGGGGCCGTATGCAAATAATTTTCGGGAAGGGTTTTAAGAAATTCCTTGATTGGGCAACGGGGATCATCCTTGCCATCGTGTATGTTGGATTGATATATGGGGTATTATTTCAGGCCGAATGCCAACGGCGAAAGATGGATGAAGAAATAATGAAGCACCGGCCAACGATCAACACGAACCGGCCCAGGCGATTAAAGTATTGTGATCGTGAAGGAAGATTCAATCCACCGGGAAATAATACTTGCCATTATTGCAACGGCCCTTTACGATGGGCAACCGAAGCCGATTGGGGGATGGATTGAATATACCGGAAAAATATCAACCGTGGATTCGTGTTGGGATGATCGTATTGGTTGGGGTATTCGTGATCAATTATATTCACCGGTTGGAACGGAAACACGAAACGGATAAATCCAATTTCGTAAAATCAATTACATATCAAAAGACGTTTGCCCTTGACGATTGCGGAACGCAAGAACGGTATTCCCGGTATCAGGATTTTATGATCCGGATATGGAACACGTATGGTTTTACGTACCGGAAGCCATCGGAAAGATACCCGGTGCCCAGGGCAATGAGTGATCAAGAAAGGGTTGCCGTTTGGCGTTTGAATTATGAATTATCCGAATTGTTTGGGTTTGCCAATATGCGAAACGGCACCGGATATTATGATATAATCATCAAGGGAATAATAGAAACGGCCCTTGATCCGAATGCCGAAGGTGGATATGGGGAACGAACATGGTTGCAATTGAAGGATGAAGCCGTGATGATGGCATGGGTGATATATAAAAAGATGTTGCCGGATCGATTCAAGGAATATGTTGCTTTCGATTACGATGGCAACCTTGAATCGGTGAAGGAACCGACAACGGCTTTGAAGGTTGCCTTTATATTAAATTGGTATTACCGAAGAAAATATAAAGGTGTTGAAACGTGGTATATATCAATGTACCATTGGGGCATGGGATTCCTTGGAAAGCATTTCGAGGATGGCCGGGGAACATTCCCAACAAAATTCACAATCAACGGAATCAAGTATGATCCGATGCTGTATTATATCACGTTCCGCACGATGAAAGATGCATTTGAATCCGGTGATATTGAAGCCGGAAAACCGGTTGTGGCCAAATGGAACCGATACAAACAAGCCATGATCAAGGAAGAATTGCAATTGTTGAAAACCCATAAGGCAATCCGATCCTTGAATAAAAAACTGGCCAAGATCGAAAGACGTTTGAAGGAAAAGGATTCGTTGGTTGAGGAATCCAGGGAATTAATTGCCAAATTGAAAAAGGATTTGGATGGCAAGGAAGCCGAATTCAAAAAGATTTACGGCAATATACGGAATTGGAAGCAAGGCAATCTTCGGGAATATATGCAAACCGAAGGGAAAAAGGTTGCCAAGCAATTCTTGAATGAAATAATGAATAACAAAAAGGATAATGCAATCACGATCTTAATATTGATCGGCGTTGGAATCGTTGGGATCGGATCACAAGTGTTTTTTGTGATTGCAACAATCAAATATTTCAGGGGGAAACGAAATGTTTAGACCGTCCGTATCAATCGCGATAATGATTATATCGACAATATCCATCATCATTTCCTGCAAGTCGATTTCGATAAACAATAAAATCAATAAAGAATTGGATGAAGAATTAAGCGAGTTGCGAAAGGATTACAAGAAAATATTTGGCGAAGATATGCCAACGAAAGGGGATAAATAAAATGCGAGATATGAACAAAATCCATATTACCGGAAGATTGGTACGTGATCCGGAATTGAAATATACAACCAACGGGAAAGCAATATGCACATTTGCCGTTGCCGTGAATCGGGGAAAGGATAAACAGGGGAATGATTACCCGGCATATTTCTTCGATTGCAAGGCATGGGAAAAGCTAGGTGAAATCATCAACCAATATTGTGCCAAGGGCAATCAAATAATCATCCAAGGGCATATCGAGCAACAACGTTGGGTGGATAAGGAAACACAACAAAAGCGAAGCCGGGTATATATCATTGCCGATTCGATGTTGAAAATGGGTGGATGGAAAAACGAAACCGGCAACCAGGGGGGCCAGGCACCGGCCCAGGATCAACAACCGGCAACCCCACCCGATGATGAAGTGCCTTTTTGAAAGGGGAAAACCGAATGCAAATGTTCCTTCAAAATCGTTTAAAGAAATTGATTGATGCCCAGGAGATCGGGAAAATTCGGATGGATGAATGGGAAATCCAATTCGTGAATGATCTATATAAACGATCCCGGCACCTGGCAATAACGTTGAAACAGAAAGAAAAGATATGCCAGGTATGGGAACGATACGAAAGGGATGCTTTGTAAAATACCAACCGGGGGGGGGATGATGAAAATAAAAAGCAAAATTGAAACCATGAAATGCGGTCGGGGCCATTATTTTATTGTTGTATTGGAAGCCGGGGAAGAAATCAAAAAGGAATTACGGGTGCATTACCATCCACAATATGATAATGGGGTGGTTGGGAATGTTGGGGTTCCCGGTGATACGTTGGGATGGTATCGGATGAAGGGTGGGAAGGAAATGCGAAAGATCATTTGCCCAAGATGTTGCGAAGCAATTGATTTGACAATTGCCGGATCGGTTAATGGCAAGCCAACGGGCTTTGATCCCGTCAATATTGGTTCGAATCCAATTCCGGCAGGATTAAATTGAAAAAGAAAAAGACGAAAAAGCGGAAAGGGGGAATCGTTGCCAAAAAGCGAAAAGTTAAAGCTCATAAACGGGGCAAGCGAAAAGCAATTAAAGTTGATCTTGGATTTTTCAGTTGATGCAATTGTTACCGATCCACCGGCAGGGATTTCTTTCATGGGGAAGGATTGGGACAAGGACAAGGGGGGAAGGGATCAATGGATTGCATGGATGGAATCGATCATGCGGGAATGCTTGCGGATATTAAAACCGGGGGGGCATTTATTATGTTGGGCGATTCCCCGCACAAGCCATTGGACGGCAACGGCAATCGAAAACGCCGGTTTTGAAGTGCGGGATATTGTAATGCATATATTCGGAACAGGATTCCCGAAACCGGAAGGATTAAAACCGGCACACGAAGATTGGATATTAGCAAGAAAACCGATCACCGAAAAAAACATAAATAAGAATGTTGAAAAATATGGAACGGGGCGAGTCAATTTTGATCAATGTCGTATATCAGATGGACAGAAAAAGGCATATTCGGAAGGGAAAATAAAAGTACCAACGGGCCGTTTCCCCGCTAACTTAGTATTGAGCCATCATCCTGACTGCGAGTGTGTCGGGGTGAAGAAGGTGAAGGGAACGGGCCATTTCCCGAAGGAGATAAAAACGGCATCTAAAAAATTCGGGCAATGCAAGGCGGGGATTTATGGCCCGGAAAAACACATGGGAACCGAAACGGTGGAGAACTGGAATTGTGTTGACGGATGCCCTGTAAAGGAACTGGATCGACAGAGTGGGAAAACGGTATCGGTAAAAACAAGCCGTGGCGAATTGACAGATTATCGCGGTAATAATTACGGACGGGCGAAGGGGAAAAGAATAAAAGGAAGTGATAGTGTTCGCGGATATGTTGACGAGGGCGGTGCATCCCGATTCTTTTATGTAGCAAAGCCTTCAAGGCGGGAGAGGGGGGAGAATAATAATCACCCAACGGTAAAACCGGTTAAATTGATGCGTTATTTATGCAAGATGATAACCCCGGCCGGGGGAACCGTCCTTGATCCATTCATGGGAAGCGGATCAACCGGGATCGGTGCAATACGTGAAGGGTTTAATTTTATCGGGATCGAAAAGGAAAAAGAATATTTTGAAATATCGAAAGCAAGGATCAAAGGTGATATGCCATTATATAATTTAAAATAAAAAGGGAATCACGTTGGGTGCAAAGCCATATCGGAATGATCCCAAATGCGATTGCCGAAGTGCATTCCGATCCCAACGGATTCCCGATTTTTTATATACCAGGTGAAAGGGGGATGAATGATCATAACAAAAACGGCATGGCATCCCAGGTGCCAGGTTTTAACAATCCATTGTGGGTGCGGAACACGGTTCGATCATCCGGCAAATAAAAAACGGGTGGAATGTATCGTTTGCCATTCAAAAAGAAAATTACCCAAGATCGGATTCGGTGAAATCAACCGGATTCGGAATGGGCAACCTATTATGATACGGGGGAATGCATGAATAAAAGAATAAGGTGCCCGGCTTGTGGACGGCAACGGAAACCAGGCCATGAAAAAAGGGCCGGAACGGAAAAGGCATACGATCAAGGTTGCTTGCCATATCACAAATACATGGTGCAACGGAAAACGGCCGAAGCCATGAAATCTTTGAATATCGGATTGAATGCACCGATGATCGTGAAAGGGGAATCCAAATGAGCGGATACTATTACGAACACAAGGAAAACCGGCGAAGGATGCTTGCCGAAAGGGAAGATCATTCCAAACGGGTACATTCAAGAAATCGATTCGTGCAACAATCGGGAAGTGAATTCCCCGATTCACCGGATATTTACAACGATTATTGCCGGATATGTAACAAGGAAACCGGTGGAAATGATTTATGCAATTTCCATGATGGCATTCGTGCGGATGCGGAATCCGAAAGGAATACCGATGAAGAATAAAGGGAATGGAACCGCAATCGAGAGGGCGAGAGAATATTTCAAGGCGATAAGCAAACAACATTATACCGATGCGGAAAACATGGGGTATTTATACGAACAAGCCATAGAAGAACAGCGGGAGAAGGCTTTGAAGGTGATGGACAAGATACGCCGTCTGGCCGTTGTGGGCAAGCATTCGGAGATAATGGACGCAATCAAATCCTACCGGGATGGGAAAGATGAAGGTTAAAGATCTAAAGACAGGTGACACGATGTACTTTTGTCAACACGCCGACACACACAATAAGCGGGGTGTATGTGACAAGGTGAAGGAAGCGTGGAGTGAGGAAGAACGAAGTGTCAAGGCCGAACGGGAGCGGATACTTGGGATACTGGAATGGGTGGTGGGGGAGTTGACGAAAAAGCAAAAGATGTATGGAACACCGAAAGATATGTGGCGTCAGGGAAAGGCAGATGGTTTAAGCGAATCGCGACAGAAGATAGAAACCGTTATTGAAGCGGTGCGAGGGGGTGAGTGATGGCGATCCTCGTTGAGATATTACGTGCGATCATTTGCTTTTTCGCCGGGGTCGGGATGATTGCAACCTTGGAATGGATGATTGATAAAAACAAAAAATAAAGGGGAATGGAATGAAGCGATATATAATTATTGCTTTGCTTTTTATCGGATGTTCAAGTGATCCGGCTGTATATCAAAAGGCAAATAAAATCCCGGTTGGATCAAAATTGGTATTTGAGGAAATAAATAATCGATTTAGTAGCAAAGACGGCCCATATTGGATTAGAATAAAATATTACGATAAAGAGCGGAAAGCGATTGCATCAATTGATTTCACTTTCAACGAATCGTGGATATTAAAAGAAAGCGAAAACGAAAAACACCGGAAGATTGGGGAGATGGTGCAAGATAGAATAATGAGGGCAACAAAAAAATAAATATGCTTGCAACAAATCCCCTTTAATGATATGAATATCCATCATCCCAGGGAAACGCCGGTGGTTTGATTGGGAGATCACCCCACCGGCCGATCCCACCCAAGAATCAAACGGCCGATGGTCGATTAAATATCCGATGGATGGTGGGGGAAACGGGGATTGCCAAGCAAAAAAGCCACGAATAAAAAACCTTCCCAGGCAAGCAAAGCCAACAAGCCACGTATCACCAAGCCCAAAAAAGCCATTACAGGTGAAACCCTTTTCCATGAAGGGCATAAATTAACCAATCACCAAACGGCATTCGTCAAATATTATTGTTTATCATGGAATGGCACACAATCGGCAATCAAAGCCGGATATTCAAAAAAGACGGCAAATGCGATTTCGTCAAATTTATTATCAAACGTTTATATTCAACGGGCAATCACCGATGAATGCAAAAAGATCGGTGCAAGGATGGATATTCAATCGGATCGGATCGTGAATGAAATTCAACGGTTGGCATTTTCTGATATTGTTAATTATATTGATCCGGCAACGGGGGAAATTGATTTAAATAAAGCAATAAAAGATGGTGTTGATACATCGGTGATCCAGGAGATAATCACAACCGTTTCCAAGGATGGGGCGGTGCATCAACGGGTGAAATTATATTCCAAGGAAAAGGCATTGGAAATGCTTTCCAGGATCAAATCGATGTTTAATGATACGGTGAAGCATGAAGGGAATATCAGATTGGATACGGTGGATGTTAAAAAATTAACCGAAGCACAATTAAGAACGATTAAAAAATTAAGGGATGCGGTGAAAGTAAATGGCAACGGTGGAAACGGTCAGCATTAACGATTTGATTAACGTGGATGCCGATGCCGAATTGGCCCGGCGATTCCACCTTGATTTTATGCAATATTGTTGGGCCAAGCCGGAACCGTTGATCGTTGGGTTGCATACCAGGATGATTTGTGATGCCCTTGATAAGGCGGTGGAACGATATGGGCATGGCATTTCAACATTCTTGATCATCACCATCCCTTTCCGGCATGGAAAAACCGATGCCATCCCCCGTTATTTCGTTCCGCATTTCATGGGTGAATATCCGAATGCCGAAATACTTTGTGCAACCTATTCGGCCGAATTTGCAAACATTATTTCCAGGTTTGCCAGGGATAATGTTTTGAATACGGATCGATTCAAAAGATTATACCCCGATATTGGATTGAAACACGATGCCCATAATGTTCAAAATTGGAAAATAGCAAGTGCTTCCCAAGTGCAACCCGATTATTTGGGTGAAGCCCATTTCACCGGGATCGGTGGTGGGGTAACTGGCAAGGGATACAACCTTGGGATCATCGATGATTTCTTGAAAAACCGGAAGGATGCCGAAAGCCATTTGGTTCGTGATCACCAATGGCAATGGTTGAAAGATGTATTTTTAACCAGGCGAGGCCCAACGTCAATTACGATCATCGATGCAACACCGTGGAACGTGGATGATCTTATTGGCCGTATCGAAAATGAAATGCAAGTCAACGATGAATTCCCCAGGTTTGATCGGATCACCCTACCGGCATTTTCGGATGAATATGAATCCGGCGTTTTATTCCCCGAAAGATATTCGATCAAATGGTATAATGAGCAACGGGCAACCTTGGGATCGTATGGAACGGCATCACTTATGCAATGCAACCCGGTGGCCAAGGGTGGGAACATATTAAAAACGGATATGATCCAGGTGATCGATGAAGCACCGGATGATATTTCATATATTCGGATTTGGGATTTGGCATCAACGGAAAAAGAATTGGATAAGGATGATCCAGATTATACGGTGGGAACGTTGATGGGTATTCGGTGGGAATTCAACGATGAAATCAAAATGCGAATACCCCATATTTATATCAAGGATGTAAAACGATTCAGGGCCAAGGCACCGGAACGAAACCGGAAGATGATTCAACAAGCCAAGATCGATCCACCGGATACCAGGTTGGGGATCGAAGCCGTTGCCGGGTATAAGGATACATTCGATTTAATGGATGAAGTATTTGATGGGATCAAATCGGTTGAAAAAATCACGGTGTCAAAAGATAAAAGGGTGAGGGTATCCGAATGGGAACCGGCCGTGGAAGCCGGGCATTTGTTTATCGTGAAAGGTGATTGGAACGATATTTTTATTGATGAATTAACTGCATTCCCATCGGGCAAGCATGATGATATTGTTGATTCAATATCCGGTGGGTTTGATGCTTGCCGAAACGATTTCCGTTTTGAGAAATCGGATCGAATGCGATTCCAGAAAAGGGATATAACAACATGAATCGAAAACAACGAATGAGATTAAAAGAAAGACAAAGACGGGCCAGGCCATCGGCAATTAAATCGATACCCAGGAAATCGATCAAGGATATATTCAAACCGATCCTTGAAACCATGCAAGGGAAAAGCCGTGATGTATTGGAAAAGGAAATGGATTATGCATCCGGTGCCGAATCCCCGTTGATCAATCCCGATAAATTCTTGGAAGAAAAGGGCAAGGATTTAAGATTTTATGATGTAATGATGATGGATGATCGAATCTCTATGGTTTTGAATATGAAAAAGAAAATGGTTTTATCCGTCAACGGTGAATTCGTTTCGGGAAGCCAGGATCAACGGGATTTGGATATAAGGGATTTTGTGGAACGGAATTTTTACAACATGGAAGCCGGGGATGTTGCGAAAACACCGGTTCGATGGTGGGATGTATTCGATAACCTTTTGGATGGAATGGCATACGGGCACAGGCCGGGGGAATTGATTTGGCGAATGGTGGATGCCAAGTGGGTGATCAAAAATATTAAATTCATGCATCCCATATACTTTGATTATGAATATGATGATTATGGTTATATCAAACGGATCGTGATTGGCCGTGATTACGGGCATGAAAGGATCGTGGAAGCGAAGGACGTAAACACAAAATTCATTATATACGTGAATCCATATTTGAAGGATGGAAATTATTACGGCGAATCGGATTTGAAGGAAATCTTTATGCAATATTATTCCAAATATCATATTCAACGATACCGGAATATGTATTTGCAAAATTACGGCAATCCAATTCCAATTGTTACGTATGATAAAGATATAACCGATGATGAAGAATTGGAAGCTATGGAAGAAATGCTTAAAAATTTCCAGGCAAATATGTTCGTGTTCGTCCCAGGGAAACGGGATAAGAAATCCGGTGAATTGATCGGCAAATTCAATATCGATTTCAGGGATGCCGGAACATCGAAAGGAACCGATGGGCACGAAAAGGCAATTGATCAAATCGATAAACAAATCACCAGGAAATTATTGATTCCCGATAAATTGGGCTTTTCGGAAAGTGATTCCGGATCATATAACCTTGGGCAAAAACAATTCGATATTTTAATGATGATCTTGAAAGATTTGCATGGACGGTTGGAAGATACGGTTAACCCCATGATCAAAACGATGGTGGATTTGAATTTTGCCAACGTTGAATCATATCCGGAATGGCGATTTGAAAAGATTGATAAAAGGATTGAAAAAGAAATGTTGAATATGTTGATAATGAATAAGGTTATTGATCCAGGGGAAAAATGGATAAGACAATATACCGGTGTTCCCGAAATATCGGAAGATGAAAAAAGGGAATTGGATGAAAGCCGGGCCAACGATGGTGAAGATGAAACAACCCCGATGCCAACGGGTGAAGAATCGGCCGGGGATGAAAACAACGGTGGATCGGAAGGAACCAAGGTGGTTGATCCGGCCGAAGCAATGAACGGGGCACAAATCACGGCCCTTGTTGGGGTGATCGAAAAGGTTGCATCCGGATTGCTTCCGGTTCAATCGGCAACGGAAATTATACAATCAGGATTCCCGATCAAGCCGGAACGAATTGCAAGAATGCTTGATCCGGTGAAGGATGGCAACGGCAAGGCACCGAAAACCCCACCGGTATTGCCCAACGGGGAACCGATCATGCCAGGGGAAAAACCGGTTGATGATCTTCCCCCCAGGGGAACCGGCAGAACGATGCCAGGTTGGAAGCCAGGCCAAGGGCCAAGGGCCGGAATGAAAATCGGATCGAATTACCCGGTGAATTTTAAGGAATTGGATAAAAAATTCAACGGATATGAAAATGATTTCGTGAGAGATTACAACGAAATTCACGGTGCCGAATCCATTTCCCTTGTGAAGCAAGTGGAACGAAAAAAGATAATCGAAAACAAGGATTTGGCCGGGCTAAAAAAATTACGGGTGAAGAAAACGGAATTGAAAAAGATGCTTTCACAATTTTATGCCAAGATGTATTTGACGGGCAAGGTTGATGCATTCGATGAAGTGAAATCCAGGTTGCCCGATGCCATCAAAGCATTCAAGGGGGAACCGGCCACGTTCCAAGATGAAGATGAATGGTTGAACCGTGAATGGATCGATGGATACCTTGAAAGACGGGGTGAAAAATTATCCAAGGAAGATATTTCCTATTTGCGAACATTACGGGAACGGGCATTTTTCATCACCGGGGAAACGGAAGAAAGGATTTTGAAGATCGTTCAAAATACCATTTCCGAAGGTATAAGATCGGGAACCGTTGCCAGGGATATTATATCCAAGATCGAAACAAATTTAAGAGGGGATCGAAAGCAATATGCCTTGACGATTGCACGAACCAACATGGCCGATTCATACAACACCGGAAGGATGAATGAATTTATGAGTGATTCCATCCGGCCGTTTGTGGATGCATTCCAATACCAGGCCATTCTTGACAACGTAACAACCGAATTTTGCCGGAAGCATGATGGCCAGGTGATCAAAAAAGATGATCCGGCCCTTGGAACGATCAACCCACCCAACCATTTCAATTGCCGATCCATATTGGTTTCGATATTGGTTGGGGAAGATGGAGAATCGGGCCCGTTTCAAAATTGGGAAACGAATAAAAAAGAATTCCCAACATGGGGCACCGGTGTTCCGGTTGATGCCAGGAAACCGGCGAAAGGATTTGGTGGATGATCGGCGCATTATTTGTCGTGTTGCTATTTCTTTTCGTGGTGTTATTTTTTCCCATGCCACCAAAGGAACTATCAGAACGGCCGGAACCGAAATCGGAAGCACCAACGGGAAGGAATGGCAAATGACCTTCTGGGCCGTGTACGTTATTATTTTATTGCTTGCAATTGTTGTGATTGCTGTTAGTATAACCAAGATTGCATTCCGAAAGGGGAAATGAAATGCCCGATGCACCGAAACCGAAGGAAGCCAGGATTGAAATAAATATTTCGTTGGAACGTAATGAGATCACCGAAATTGCCATGAATGTTCCGATTGATCCGTTGGTGATTGCAACCATCGGTGGGCAAATCGTTTTACGGGCCATGCAAGAATATAAAGAGCAAAGCAAGGGCAAGCCGAATATCGAATTGGCCAAGCCGAAAATAATCAAGTAGGGGGAAGATGATGGAAAACAGATATAATTTGCCTTCAATTACAGCATCGGGAACGATTGCAAGTGCAACAAGCAATACCGAAATCATTTCGGCACCAGGGGCCGGAAAGAAAATCGTGATTTGTGGGATTTCAATGTCGGCCGATCCCGGTGGAAATGCACAAACGGTTCGGATGCATTTTGACAACACCGGAACGAATAGAACGATTGGCCGGGCCAGGTTGTCGGCCGGTGGTGGTGAAGTATTCCCTTTCATCGAATACCTTGCCGGTGATGAAAATGAAAACGTTGAATTGGATACAGGTGATGCATCAAACCTTGATTGGTGGGTGCAATACTATATTATAAATTCGTAAAGGATCGATATGGCATCCGTTGAAAATTACCCATTCACAACACCGGGAAATTATACATACCCGGCATCGGTTGAAATAACCGGGGGGAAATGTTCTTTGAAATCACTTCGGGTTGCCAATGCCATATTCGGTGCCGGGTATTCAACCAACGTGAATGCATCGTGGGGTGATGGGGTATTGACGGGATCGGGAACCGGAACACCGGTTGTTGCTTCCGGAAAACTCCAATTGAATTCAAATAATACGTGGATGGATTACGCCGGTGCCGGGAACCTTGATGGAACGGCCGGTGCATGGACGATTGAATTTGATTTTTACCCACAATATGATCATGCACCATCATCGGCCGGTGTTATATTCACAATGTCGAAAGCCGATGGCGATTCCGATAATGAATGGAGTATGAGACAAACCGCCATCGATACGTTTATTTATGTATCAAGGGATAAAAACGGTTCCGGTGGTGCATCATCGATGTTAAATGCAACATTTGATCCGGTATCGGGAACCAAATACCGATTTGCGGTAACATATTCAAGATCAAACAATAGGGTAAATTTATATATTGACGGCACAAAGGTATGGACAGGGGGAATAACACGGGATCGGGATTCAAGTATTGGATTGCTTCGGTTCGGGGCACCGGCGAATTCGGGATTGTGGAATGATCCCGAATTTTATATTGATAATATCGTGATAACACCGGCCGAATTATATAATGGGGCAACGTATGTTCCCGATTACACCGATATTGCCGACACGGATTATTCAACCGATAATCCGGTTGTTGTATTCAATACAACGGTGATGAATGTTGGATCACTTGATGGATTCACCGAAACGGCAACCAAAACCGGATCGGATGAATTGAAATATACGGTGGAAGTGGATGGGCAACAAAAATATTGGAATGGTGGTTCATGGGTGAATTCCGATGGTACGTATGCCCAGGCATCAACGGCAAGCGATATAAATACCAATGCCGGATCATTGTCCGTATCCGCATCCACGTTGAAGTTCCGGATGCTTGTGCATTCGGATGATGGATCAACAACACCGGAAGCCGATTTGATCAAAGTTGATTATACCCAAGGGGCAACAACAACCAAGATGGATTGCACACCGTTTTATTGGTGATGAATAAGGGGGAATGATATGCCGATTCCGAAACCGAATGCAGGGGAAGCCAGGGAAGATTTTATTTCACGGTGCATGGGTGATTCCGTTATGAATTCCGAATATCCCGATCAATCCCAACGTGCCGGGGTATGCAATACCCAATGGGATCAAACCAAAGCGAAATCGAACATGGAATTGGAAACCAGGGAAATAAAGAATGTTGAAATCATGGATGAAGGTGAATGGAAGGGAAATAAATTCGGCCCATCGGAATTCGATGAAGCCATTACCAATTTTAATGGTGGGGTAATTGCCCCATATATAAATATAGATCACGATAACAAGTTGACGAAAAAGATGCAGGATATTCTTGGGGTAATGTCAATGGGTTTCGTTTCCAAATTGTATCGAAATGGAACGAAATTGATGGCCGATTTTAAGCAGGTGCCCAAGTTGATTGCCGAATTGATCCAGGCCGGGGCATTAAAACAGAAATCGGTTGAATGGTGGCATGAATTCAAGAGTGCATCCGGAAAGAAATTCAACAACGTTTTGGAGTGTGTCACCTTTTTTGGGGCCAATGGCATCCCGGCGGTGAATACATTAAATGACGTTGTGAATTTGTTTCAAAACGAATTACAAATTGAAAAATATACGGATGAAGTGGGATCGAAAGCAACAATACAATATCAAAACGAAAGGAAGGGGGAAAACATTATGCCGAAAATCGAAGTTGACAAAGCCGAATATGATGGTCTTGTCAAGATGAAAGCCGATGGCGAAACGGCAATTTCCAAGATGAAGGAAGATCACAAAAAGGAAATCGAAGCGAAGGATGCAACGATTGCCGATCTTTCCGAATACAAGGAAAAAGTCGAAGCGGATAAAAAGGTTTCCTTGAAATCCGATGCCGGGGAATATGTTGATGGCATTATCAAAGCCGAAAAACTATTGCCCAAGTATAAGGATATGAAGGTTTCCGAATATATCCAGTATGCAAGCGATTCTTCCGATGATGGAAAAAAGAATTTCGATCTTTGGAAGGATGAAATGGAAAACCGGGAAAAGGTGATTGTTTCCGATAATGAAACGGTTGGTGAAGATGGCAAAAAGGTTTCCAGGTTGAAAGACGGGGAAACCGATGATGTCAAGATCGATGAAGCCATCAAGGCCGAAATGGAAAAATCGGATTGCAGTTATGCCGAAGCCGGGTATAAACTCCATGTATTCACAAAAACCGAAGCCGTTGAAATGGGTTTCGATCCGAAAGGGGGTAACTAATGTCCATTTTCCGTGATCGTACAAAATATCGAAAGTTAATGGATGATTCTTGCCCGGCCGATGGTGACCTTTCCGCATTGCAACATTGCCTTGTGGAAATGAGTGCCCAGGCATCCGGTTCGATGAAGGTGAAAGCACCTTCCGGCCAGGGAGTGAATTGTTACGGGGCTCTTCTTAATACCCCAACCGATGGGCAAACGGCCGAAATACGGTTGGAAGGTATTGTTGAATTGAAGGCATACGGATCATTCAACGCCGGGATCGAATTATCGGTGAATGATGCATCGGGCCGTGTTTCGGCATCGGCATCCGGTGATTACGTTCATGCGATTTCAAGGGAAGCATCCAATGCACAAAACCATTTGGTTTCGTGCCGGATGGTTTCACCGTATCAAAAGAATTAAGGAAGGGGGGATAACGTAATGAGTGAAACAATCCACACAAATGTATTTCTCACGAATTTCGCCACGCGAACCAAAGTGGGAAATCCTATTGCCGATTTTATTGCCCCACCTTTCAAGGTGAAACGGTCGGCCGATAAATACGTGATCTATGGTGATGATCAAAACCGGATATGGGATAACAAGGTTTCCGGTCGAGAAATTGCCAAGGAAATTCAATGGGATGTTACCGAAGGGACGTATTCATGCGAAGAATATTCAATTGAAAAATACGTCAATGCTCGCAGGGCCGAAAACGCCGATGCCCCGATCACTTACGATAAGGAAGCAACCAAACGATTAAAGATTGCACAACAACAAGCCAGGGAATGGCGAGTGCATCAAATCGCAGGTAATTCCGCAATCGTGGGATCAACGGCCATCGGGGCAGGTTGGGCAACCCCGGCAACGGGAACACCGGTTGCCGATATTATGACGGCGAAAGGTGTTGTTTGGGCCCGTACCGGTGATGAGCCCAATCGAATCGTGATTCCCGGTGATGTTGCTTTACAGATGATCCTTTGTGACGAGTGGAAAGAATATTTTAAATATACCAACGTTGGTTTCGGAAAGGGTCTTTTTTCGGCCATCGATGGATTACGGAATATCGGTTTGGAACCCATGATTGCCGATATTGCCGGGCTTTCCACGGCGAAGGGAACGGCAAGTGATCCGGCGAAGGAAATGCTTTGGGGGGATGATGTTTTGGTTTTTTATGCCGAAGAATCACCCACCCTTGAATCCCGATCCTTTATGTATTCACCTTATACGGTGATGAATCAGATTCAAACGGTGAATGCTCCCAGGGAACGGGGCAAGATTCACGTTATTTACGAAAACATCGATGAATTACTTGTGACGGTTGGCCAAGCCCAATTGCTTACAAACGTAATTTAACCGATGCAACCAGGGGGAACCATGCCGGGCAACCGGCATGGTGATCCCATTACAGGGGGAAATTATAAATGGCATATTCAACCGAAGCCCAATGCCGGGCCAATCTTGACAAGGCACAAAAAACGGCCGATGCCCCACAAGCCATGATCCTTGATCGGATTGCAAACGCCGATAAGCAAATCCAGGTTGATCTTGCCAGGTATATCGATTTTGATTTGGTGCCCGATGATGCCGTATCATGCAATTTTATAAATATGCTTTCCCAATTCAAAACGTGCGAATTGGTTTTGGTTCGTATGTTCGGGGCACAACGAAACATCGAGGAAGTGGACGATATAACATATTGGCAAAAAGAATATGATGCCCTTTTACAGCAAGTTATTGATGGAATCATACCGGCCGAATTGAATGATGGAACGGCCATCGGCACCGGTGGGCAAACGTTTGTGAATCGTGCAAAAACCGGTATTGCCCCGGCCCTTGGGGTTGGGAAATATGGGGGGAACGTATCCGATGAAACGTTGGCCGATGCCAGGCCGGAAGGATCGGATTATGATGATGTTTATGATATAAATGATTCGGAATAAAACCAAAAAGCGAAAAAGGGAATCATGGCCAGAAAAACAATAAACCTTGATAAGAATACCGGAAAGGCAATCGGTAAATTCCTTTCCAAACCCTTCAAAAAAACCCGTCAATATTGGGCTTTGCTTTCCCAAATGATTGATCGTGATGCCCAATTAACATTCCGAACACAAGGGGCCAGGGATGGCCGAAGCAAATGGAAACCCTTTAAAATGTCAACCTTGAAAACGAAAGCCGGAACATGGCGAATCCGATATGGAACCGATAAAAAAGGGAAGCCCGGCAACCAGGGGAATTACATACCAGGTGCCCGGCGATATTCGGGTGAATCGAAATTATTGCAAGCATCCGGATTGTTTCGGAAATCATTTGGTGCAATCAGTATTACAACGAAACGATTGGTATATGGCACAAGGCATGAATTGGCAAGCAAGATCATGCGAAGGAAACGAAATGTATTGATGATCAATGCCAGGGATCGGGCCAGGTATTCCAAATTATTCCGAAATTGGTATGCGAAAGGATTATTTGCATGAAAGATTTAATTGATAATTTGGTAACGATGTTTGAAACGGCCATCACGAATGCCGAAATAACGAAAGCCGTTTCCGTTTGGAAGGGATTGAAAAACGATCCATCCGAAATCCCAACGGATCGATTTGGTTATATCGCCGTTGATGATGGTGGGGAAGATTTGGAACGTAATGATTCCAACGATGCACAAACCCGTTGGTATATTGTGATATTGGAAATGGCGGTGCAATCGATGAAGATTGAAACGGCCCTTGATGATATATTGGATTTGGTGGATGAAGTCAAAACGGTTTTGGAAAAAGAATCCAACCGGCAAAAAGACGGGTACGAATGGGGAGTTGATATTCAACCTTTCGATTGGGAAAATAAAAGCATGAAACGATTTTTTCGTGGCCGTCAAGTCGTTGTGCGGTGGAGACAGCTAGAAGATCGAACACCGGATTATTGATTTAACATACGGGGGGAATGATGGAACCGAAATTGTGGGTTGTCAACAAATCGGAAAAAGACGTTGAAATTTGTATCCAGGAAATGAAAAAATGGATCACGTTCAAACCGTTTGTGCCGTTGCAAGTGCCCCGAAGGTCGGCCATCGATTTACAATCCAGATATGTAACCATTTCGGTGATCCCCGATCCGGAAAAGTATTTTGAAAAACGGAATATGAAACAATTGATTGTAAGGGATGCCGGGTTGGGTGATCTCTTGATGGTGGAACCTTGTGCCCGTCAATTGGCCATCAACGGGAACCGGGATGTATCGATGCTTTCCAGGTTTCCAGAAATATTTGAAAACAACCCATATCTTGCCGAAAATTTGAAGATGGATATTAAAGAGTCCGTCAATATAGATTTAAAGAAATATGATGCATGGGAAGATTTGCGGAATTATTCGGAAACGTGCAACCATCGGGATACCAAACATCGAACCGATTGTTACAACCAGGTATTTCAAGTCAACCTTGATGATCCGGAACCAAGATTGTATTTCACCCAGGATGAAAAGCCGTATTTGAAAAAGAAATCCGGCAAAAAATATATCGGTTTGGTTTGTGATGCATCCCATGATTACCGGCGATTTTCCAAATGGCAAGAATTGATTGATTGCATTATCGAAAAGGATTCGGATTCCATCGTTGTATTGATCGGGGTGGATGGGTATATGAAGCCCAGGCGAAACAAACGGATCATGGATTTGCAAGGGCAATTGACTGGCCGGGAAATGATCCGGTTGATTCGTGATCTTGATAAATTGGTTTCGGTGGATTCGGGCCCGATGCATATTGGAATGTCAATGCACGTTCCCACCGTTGCAATCTTTTCGATCATCAAGCCGGAATTGCGAACCCATTATTATAAAGGGCCATTCCGAATTATATATAAATCAGAATTGCCTTGTGCCGGTTGCGGATCGAAGCACATGGCCGATTGTCGGCATGGGAATAAGAGATCAAACAAGGATTTTATCCCACCTTGCATGAATATCCCGGCCCAAACCATATATGATGCCCTTGCATCGATGAATACGGGCCAGGATCGAAGGATTTTCATTTCAAAGGGTCTTTCCACCTTCAAACCGGCAAAAACCCCACCAGGGCCAACCAGGAAGCAACCAGGGCCAACAATACAGCAATCACCGGGCAACAAGGCACCGGGGATCATCCACCCTAGGGCAAAATTGACAATGCCGATCATGGTGCAAAATGAGGAAAAGAATTTGCCCCGATTCATCGAATTGGTGATGAAAAATCCGGCCATCGGAAAGGTGATTGCAATTGATGGTGGATCAACCGATAAAACGGTTTCGATGTTGGAAAAGGCCGGTGCATTTGTTTATGTAAACCAGTATGATCCGAATTACCATGATATGCAAGCCCTTCAAAGAAATATATCGTGTTCGTTTGTGAGGGATGGGGAAAGAATTATCATCATGGATTTGGATGAATGTTTTTCAAGAGAATTATCCGAATATTTGCCGGTGTTGGCCGAAAGCAATATTGAATATGGGGTAATATCACGGCGAACATTTAAATATTACAATGATATTAACGATCCCGAAAAGCAAATCAAGGATTATCCCGATTGGCAACCACGATTTTATACATGGAACCGGCGTTTTAAATTCGTTGGATCACCCCACCATCAAACATACAACGTACCGGAACCGGTGAAAATCAAACGGGATATAATCCATTTTGAATGCGAAGGAAAGAACCGGGATGCCCTTGAAAAGAAATGGGCCAGGATGCACCATGAAACAAAAAAAATATATTCATAGGGGGAACACGATGGATGCAAAAAAATTCTTTGGTGAAAGGTATGCACAAACATTATTGGGGAATCCGGAAGCAATCCGGAAGATCGATCCCATTTCACAAGGTATCTTGGGCAAGGTGTATGATGCCCTTGATCACGAAACGATCCATGTTGGAACGGTGATCGATTATGGTTGTGGGGTTGGGAAGATGGTGCCATTTCTTTTACAAGCATTCAAGCCCAAAAAATATATTGGGATGGATATTGTTCCGGCCGTGATCAAATCCAACAAAGCATTTTATAGGGATTTGGAAGGTGTTGAATTCAAATCCGCAACCGGGTTGGCCAAGAGCAAAGCCGATGTTATATTCACGGCATCAACGTTGCAACATATTGACGATGAAGCAGTTGAAAAAACCATTGCCGATTTTGCCAAGGTGTTGAATCCAGGTGGCCGGTTGATTGTTTGGGTGAATACGGCCGTTGCGAAAGGTGATCTTCCGTATATGAAAAGACGGGATAAAAACGTATATATCCAAATGATCAAGGATGCCGGATTTACCAACGGCAACGGCATCACGATCCCGATTGATGATGAAGAAATCACGGTTTTCATATCAAGGAAAAAGGAAAAGGCCAAGGGTGGAAAAGGTAAAAAATAGAATCACGGCGATTATATTGAATTACAATCGGGATAAAAATATCCCGATGATCGTTGATGCCATTCGGAAGCAATCCATTCCGGCAAATGTTTGGGTTTGGGATAATGCCGGATTGGATAAATCCGAAATCGTTGATGTTGATGCCGATGTTTATATGCTTTCCACCCATAATTTTGGGATGCATCCACGTATAATGCTTTCTGGAATGGTTCAAACCGATTTCATTTGGTGGAATGATGATGATAGGATGATCACCGATCCGGAATTGTTTGCCAAGTTGATCCAGGAAATGAAAGATACGGAAGCAAGCATATTGGGGATCAATGGCAAGGATTTCGATGATGTAAAGGATTGGAAAAAACCATATCAGGATTCCGGATGGGTGGAGCCGGGCCCGGCAAAATTCGTGAATACCGGGTTTTCATTTATCGATTCGGGATGGTTGCTTGATATTCCTTTCAACCTTTCATGCAACGGGTATTCGGAAGATGATATTAAATACGGGGATGATATGATCATTTCAAACCATGTTGGATCATGCTTTGTTTCGGAACATATCCAACCGGCCATCAAGGAAATCGATGAATGCGGGATCGGGCTTTCCCATCAAACGATGCACATGGATATTCGGAATAAATTATGCCGGATATTTTGGGGGCCAGGGCATGAATGATCTTTGCTTTGCATCCGTTGTTACGGCCGATTATTTCCGTTGTGCAAGGGTGATGTTGTATTCACTTATTGCCAACGGGAAGATCACCAACGGAAGCATACCTTTTTATATATTCCATGATGCCGATTTCGATGCCGATATGAAAAAGGAATTGCGGAACATATATCCAGGAACCGAATTCCGATTGGTTGATGTTGAAAGGATGGGGCAATATAAAAAGGTGAATCCGAAATATTGGAGCATCGAAGCATTCCGAATGTATAATTTCAAAAAAACGATCTTCCTTGATGCCGATTTATTGATTGTTGGGGATATATCCGGATTGGCAAAAACGGGGAATGATATATCGATGGTGCATGAAATCCGGCGTGATTGTTTTAATGCCGGGGTGATCGTGATTGATCGTGATGGAATAAGTGAATTCATTTATGATGCCTTGATGAAAACCCATAAAAAGCAAAATGAATTCGGGCATGATCAATGGATTTACAACCAGGCATTCAAGGGATGTATCAATGGATTGGATCAAAAATATAATACGTTGCTTTCCGAATTGCCCGATGATGTTTCCGATGTTCGGATATTTCATTATATATACAAGCCGGATCGGGAATCGGGGAAAGAGCAAATGCCGGAAGATTACGGAATTTTATGGGCACAATATGAAATGATGATGAATGAGGGGGCCAGGGCATGAAGGTTTCGGTGATCACCCCAACATATAACCGGAAAGGGTTGCTTCGGGAAACGATCAATTCCTTTTTAATGCAAGATTATGAAAATAAGGAAATGATCATTGTGGATGATGGTGGAACCGATGGCACCGAAAGCATGATTTCCGAATTCCGTTGCAAGAATCGTGAAACATCAATCCAATATCATCGGAAAAAGAATGGTGGCATTTCATCGGCGTATAATTATGGGCTTGATCTTGCCAAGGGTGATTTGATTTGTGTTATGCAAGATGATGATTTATTTTTCAATCATGCAAGCATATCAAGCCGGGTATCGGTCTTTGAATTTTTCAACCGGGGGAAGATGGGGGCCGATTATGAAATTGAAGTGATATGGACTTCGGCCCAGGATATTTGTGAAGATGGATCGGCCATGAAGATCGTTCCGGCCCTTCCGGTGAATGTAATGGAAGAATGGAAATCGGATCGGATATATACGGAAACGATGCTTTGGAGAAAATCGATCCATGATCGGATCGGGAAATTTTATATGAATTCAAATGAAGATTGGGATTTCAAAATCCGATGCTTGATGGAATGCAATTGCCTTTCGATCCCTTGGATTACATCGGCAAAATATCGCCGGTGGGGGGGCCAGGCATCCCACAATAATAAATCATCGGGGTTGCAAGCCCGTTGTGAAAAGGAAATGCGTGAACGATTGAAACAACGATATTGGATGGTATGCAAATGAAAACGGAACACGAAATCGAAACGGAACGGAATGATCAATTGATCCGGTGCATCCCAGATGTATTGAATTATAAAACGGTGTTATATATCGGCATCAATCGTTTCCGATCCATGTTTATCAAGGATTTTGCCGATGCAAAGTATATGATTGATGTAATCGAAATCTTTAAATCGAACACCGAATATTGGAAGAAAAAGGATATATGCAATTATATCATTTGTGCCGATATACGAACCGTGAAGATCGAAAAGAATTATGATTTGATCGTTTGGTATCATGGGCCGGAACACGTTGCCAGGGATGAAGCAATCAAGACGTTTGAAAAATTGGAAGATCATGCCAATAAAATGTTGATCCTTGGATGCCCTCACGGTGCATATCCCCAAGGGCCGGAATATGGAAACGAAAACGAAAGGCATTTATCGGAATGGTCGGGGCCGGATTTAATGCATTACGGATTTTCGGTTGATATAATCGGCAACCATAACGAGAAAGGAAGCAACCTTTTAGCATGGAAACGAAAGTGAATCAAAATGTAATCCACCAGGGGGATCGGATGAAAAGCGATTTTGAAAGTGTATCCAAATGGATGATTGAAAACGGCCGATTCAAGAATGGAATTGATGTTGGTTGTGGAACCAACCGATTATCGCCGGATGTTTTATCACTTGACGTGCAACCGGATTTGCGTTATGCTTCGGCACAAATAGTATGGAATTGCAAGGATTTGGAATTTTTTAATGATGGGGTTTTGGATTTCATTTTTTCTTCCCATTGTTTGGAAGATTTTGAAAACATCCCCGATGTTTTTTGTGCATGGTGGAAGAAAATCAAGCCCAATGGGTTGATGATTTTACTTTTGCCGGATATGCAATCGGGTCGGTATCCAAAATGTTCCGATCCGAAGGGGAACCCATCACATCGAACCGATACGGGAAAGGCATTCATGGAAGGAATGTTACAGGGTTTGATGGAAAGGGGAAAGATAAAATACAAAATGGAACAAATTGATACGATCCCACATGATAAATCATCAAGTATTGATTTTGTAATTCGTAAAATTAAATGAAAGGGGGAAACCGATGGGAAACATTTATAATTGGTTGGGCAACAACAAATCATATTTCATGCGTTCAAGTTGGCAAGTATATACCGATCTTTCCGGTGTTCGTCAATATGTTGGAAAGACGGGGAACGAAAAAACCATTTCGCCGAATCTTGAATTGGTTGAATGGTACGATAACACCGAAGGGCCACAAACCTTGTATGTTGTTGATATTGATAAATTTGATTTATCGGTATCATTTACATTTATGCAAGTGCTTGATCCCAACGTTTTATCGATTGCATGGAATCTTGATTTGGATACAAGTGATCCAAATTTCATTTATGCTTTCGGTGGATCGAATCCGAATGCCCTTGCCTTGGCCGAATGGCGTTTTGTATCCCAGGGCCGTGACGGTTTGGGAATCACGTTGGTAATCCGTGATGCCATTTGTGTTCCGAATGGTGATTGGACAAGTGGGGCACCGGGCGATTATGCGAATGTTCCTGTTACGGTTCGGGCTTTGCAGGATGATACGATTTCTGATAGCAAACGTGATCTTTTCTATCTGATCATCGATAAAAAACCGTTATCATAAAATACGGATGGGAATGGGCCGGGGTGATCCCCCGGCCCGAATCCCAAAAGGGGATATACGATGAAATCAAAAGCAAAAAAATTCGTGGATCAATTCAACGATCAACAAACCCAATTCCAAAACGTTATATCTTTTGGCCGGGAAAAGGTGAAGCAATTTCTTTCGGCCGGAAACAACGTGGAATCATTGATTGATAAGAAGGTGGAAGATTATATATTACTAGAGGAACAGCCCATGCCGATCCAGGTGGGGGATCGTACAATATATATTGGCAATTTTACATACGAAAACGAACACAAATTTTTCCACCAATGGGCCGAAATTATTGGGGCATTGCAAGCGAAGTTGATGAATATGAAATTGGCAGAAGATCGAAGGAAGGATTTATTGATCAAGGGGGGCTTCGATTTGATTGCCAATGCGGATGTTATGATGCAATTCTTGATGATGGATGATTGGTTGTTTAAAAAAATCACCCGTCTTTTGAAAAAAACCCTCTTGAAACAGCAAGCATATTTACGTACCCAGGCCGGATCAAGGGTGAAGATCAAATGGGAAAATTGCACGTTCCGATATTTCAAGAAACATATCACGATGGAAAAGTTGATACAAATATGTTGGTTGATCTATTTCTATAATTTCGATTCCGTAAAAAAAAACGCTTCAATCATGTTGGAAAAGATGAATTTGAAAGCTCTATCGGGAACCTTTATGTATTCTTGGCTTCGGAATTTAAGTGGAATGACCGGCGAATATTTACGTGCCCAAGCTCCAAGTATAGATTATGCATTTCGAGACAAGCCGAAAACAAAACCCCAAGAGAATCCCCAGGGAAAGGAAAAGGAAAAAGGTGAATCATAATGGCCGATGATATTAAATTGATCATCAAAGCGATCCTTGATGATAAGGATTTCAAAAAAGGCATGAAGGAAATTGCCAAGGGCACCGGCAAAGCCAATGACAAATTGAAAAAGCAAGGTGGGATATTATCCAAATTAAAGGTTGGATATTTGGCCATTGCATCGGTGATCGGTGGGGCGGTGGTTGCCGGGCTAACAAAGATGGTGAAGGTTGCCTTGGATGCCCAGGAAACCATTTCAAAATTTGAAACGGTATTCAAGGATGTTGCGGATCAAGCAGATAAAACGGCCAAAACAATGGCCAAATCATTCGGCATTTCATCGGTAAGTGCAAAAAAATTATTGGGTGATACCGGCGATTTATTAACCGGTTTTGGATTCACCGGTGAATCGGCTTTGGAAATGTCAAAGCAAGTGAATGAATTGGCTATTGACTTGGCATCATTCACGAATTTTTCCGGTGGTGCGGAAGGTGCATCCCAGGCATTAACAAAGGCATTATTGGGGGAACGGGAATCAATCAAATCGTTGGGTATTGCAATCACCGAAACGGATATTAAAAACCGGGCATTGGCCGAAGGGATGGATGCAAAGAACATCACCCGGCAACAAAAGGCCATGTTGACATTGAAGATTGCAATGGATCAATCCAAAAATGCAATCGGTGATTTTGCACGAACCAACAAACAAGGTGCAAATCTTATTCGGATATTCAGGGAACGTGTATTGGATATTGCAATCACCCTTGGATCGAAATTCCTTCCGATCCTCGAAAAAACATTACCGGCGATTAATGATTGGTTGGAAAATGTCAATACAGCATTCAAGGATATACCAGGGAACGTCAAGGCATTTGTTGGTGAAACCGAATCGGCATTAAGTGATTTCTTGAAAGCACCGGTTGAAACGATCAAGAATGCCGTTGTTGAAAACCAGGATGAAATCAAGAAATTCGGATTGAATGTTTTGGTTGCCGTTGGCAAGTTGGGGATCGATATATTAAAAGTATTTTCATCGTTCATGGAAAAGGTTGTGATCGTTTCCGGATTTGCATTTAATAAGGTGATCGAAGGGTTGAATTTAATTCCCGGTGTT
>Ga0272441_10003069_pt1 | contig 32604 bp, 22 predicted proteins | sample SSMProp6N_FD_193582 | JGI IMG/M metagenome (GOLD analysis project Ga0272441, IMG submission 193582) | Marine sediment archaeal communities from Little Sippewissett salt marsh, Falmouth, MA, United States - SSM-Prop-6N | ecosystem: Environmental > Aquatic > Marine > Wetlands > Sediment ... | reverse complement strand
GTTGGCTTCGGGGCTCTGTGATTCGCGCGGCCTCTCCCCACGGGCTCGCGCCCGTGGCTACCGATCAGCCGCCCCCATTCGGGGGCGAACAGCCGGAACGGCGACGCCGGGCAGACCGGAATGCGCTCGAGGATACACGCGTTTGCGTGTATGTTGTGGCCTTTGTTGTTCAGAGGACTCAGAGGAGAGGGAGCCAACGGCGAAAGAGGGCACACAGACACCGCTCCGGACTCTCTCTGAGCCCTTTGAGCCTCTGTGGCGGTCCCTCGCCGGCCGGGGTCACTGGTCCATCTGGATCCACTGGAACAGCAGGAACTGCACCCGGCCGATCAGGAGGGACAGGCGGGCCATCACCGTGTTGCCGAACGACGCGCCGAAGGAGATCATCAGGAACCAGATGCCGACCTTCGAGACGGTCCTGCCCGCCGTGCCGTGCTCCACGGAGAAGAAGAAGTAGAACAGCACGGCCACCGTGCCGACGAGCACGGCGAGCGAGCCGAGCATGGGGAAGAACGCTCCCAGGAACCACGCGCCGCTCAGCGGCTCCCACGTGCCTTGCGTGACGGCGTCCTGGAGCGGCGCGATGGCGGCGTTGAGCTGCTGGAGCACGTAGCTGTGCGTGTAGACGGAGATACCCACCCCCGCGCCCCAGCCGACGAGCAGACAATAGGAGTAGCGGCTGAGCCAGGAGTACTTCCGCGAGATCCGCATCGTCAGAAGGATGCCGAGGAGGATCGGGACCGTTCGCCACACCAGGGCCTCGCCCAGCGCCTCCGTCGTCGGGGCCATGAAGATGGGCTTGTAGACCTCCTCCCGCAGGGCCATCCGCCACGTCATCACCGCCCCGTAGCCCAGCGCCACGCCCACGTAGAGGTTCTCGGCGATCTTGAACAGCGGGTTGTCGCGGTACAGGAAGCTGTACATCACCAGCGTCAGGCCCGCGGCGACGATCACGCCGATGCTGTGGGCCAGCGCCTCGCCCGTCAGGCCAAACGGGTCCTGGCAGTAATAGCTGACGCCAAGGAACACGGCCAGCAGGACGGTGAACACGCCGATCTCGACGGCTCGGCGGACGCTGCTGGCGTTGTCGTCCGGTTCCGGCATGGCGGTCAACCCTTCTCCCTACCGGTGGCCCGCCGGAAGATGAACCGCGCATTGGCGGCCAGGACCAGCACGATGACCAGCACGTGGGCCGCGGACTGCGCCGTCATCCCCAGAATGCCGCGCCCGGTCTTGTCCAGCTTGCCCACCTCGGTCCTCTGGAGCAGCAGCTCGTAGTCCGCCGCGCCGCGGAGCCCGTCCAGCAGCCCGATGACCTGCCCGGACTGAAGGAACGGGTACATGTCCGGCCCCATGACCGCCGTCACGCCCGCGCCGTACTCGAAACCGAACCGGTCCGCCCCGTAGACGATCCACAACTCCACCCACGCCGAGGACGTGATGTCGATGACCAGCTTGAGGTCCTTCAGCGACTGGACGCCCACCAGGGCGGGCATGTCCTCGGTCGGCTTGCCGTAGTAGTCCGTCTGGAAGGCGCCCTTGAGGTTCTCGCCCATGTTGAGCACGAGGTTCACGCCCCCGGGGCGGAAGCCCAGGTAGGCGTAGTCTCGCCCGGATGTCAGCTTTCGGCCGTAGTCGACCTCGCTCTTGGCGACCGCCTCCTCGACAATGGTGCGGGCCAGGTCCACGCCGGACGGGTAGTTTGTCATCACGACCGGGATCAGGCGCTGCTGGAAGCAGTGCCGCAGGATCGCCACGCCCATCGGCAGCAGTTCGGCCTCCGAGCCGGGGTCGAAATCCAGGCTGATCAGCACCCGCGTGTTGGCGTCCAGGTTATGGACCTTCTGGAACAGGTCCTCGGCGTAAGAGGTGGGCTTGAAGTCCCTCTGGTAGACCTTGGCCACGAACGGCACGATGACCGCCGCGGCGACCAGCACGAAGATGACGTGCTTGGCGATCGCCAGCCTGCGAAGCTCCGCCTGCGGGATCGCCATCAGTCGCCCCCTCCCATGTAGGACCGCTCGATACCGAACAGCACGCGCAGCGACTGGGCGATCGCGCCGAGGCTCACGCCGAGGAGGATCCCCCGCTTGGCGGCGAGGTTGGGATAATCCATCAGGATCTGCGACGCCTTGGGAAACACCTGCCGGCCGTCGGCGCCGAAGAGCAGCTCACCAAACAGCTCACTGATGGGGACGCGCCCGAACATCACCACCACCGCCGCGCCGAGCAGCAGGGCGGCGCTGAAGTTGCGCACGCGAAACGTGCGGAAGGCCGCGCTGGCCATGAAGAACGCCAGCAGGGAGAAGATCGTCGCGTTGCACGGCACGAGGACGTTGTCATACCCCCACTGGAACGCCGTCAATTCCCCGGGCGCGGGGTCCACCAGCGGCCCCGTGCCCAGGACCATCCCCAGGAAGATCATCACGCTCGCGCCGAGGAACACGAACCCGCTGTAGGCCCAGCCCGGCTGGCGGCGCCGAATGCGTGTCAGGTGCATGTGCAGCAGGCTGTACGCCCCGATGAACAGCGCAAAGCCGCCGATGATGCGAAACGCGGTGGTGACCTCCTCGCGGAACCGCCCGGCGATCGGGTGCGGGACGTATTCGTGCGCGAACCCCAACAGCCCGGCGACGAAGACGATCAGCAGCGGAATCGTTCGCTTGTACCACATCCTCAGGGCATCTCGTTCAGGACAGCGGCTTGAACAGGTCTCGGAACAGCGTCAAGTCGACGTCGAAGAACCCGGCCAGGGTCAGCAACAGCGCGCCGACCACGATTACGATCATCAGGAACGCCTTGCCCACGTCCTGCCCGCGAAGGCTGCCCAGCATTCGCGGCTCGCGGGACAGGTAGGCCGACGCGGCGTACAGCTCCTCGCCGATCAGCGTGTAGTCACACGTCGTGATGAAGAAGGGCAACTGCGTGTAGGAGTCCGTCCCCGCGACCTGGATCGCACCGGTCGACGCGCCCGTTTCGGCCAGCAGGAGGCTTTCGGCGAAGAACCGTCCCACCATGAACACGGCCGCGGGCTGCTCGCGAATCATGCGCCCCGACACGGCCGCCACGTAGCTGAACTGCGTGGTCGCCACGAGCGAGACGTCGTCGGGATCGAACGCGTCGGGGCGACCGGCCTCGGTGTAGGCCTGCTGGACGACCTCCTGGCTGACCGCGGTGACGATCGGCTCGTAGTTCATGACGCGGACGCGGGTGTCGTAGTCGGCCGCGCGACGCGCCACGCGGGCCAGCACGTTCACCGCGGCGATCGTCGCCAACTCCTGCATCGAGCCCAGCCCGTGGACGAAGAAGACCGGGCGCCCCATCTCGGTGGCCCGGCCGATGGCCTCGTCGACGGCCTCGAGGCCGGCAATCTTGCGAATGAACAGGTTCGGGTTCCGCCGCGCGATGTGGATGAACGCCATGACGACGGCGCTGAAGGTCAGCGCGAAAACGAGGTTGTTCCAGCGGAAGTGCTTGATCCAGTTCGCCCGCCCCCCCGCGGAGACCGTCACGGGCGTGCCGCCCCGGGCGACATAGGCCTTCCGGCCCCCGTCGGTGACGGCGAGGCGGAAGTAGTACGTCCTGCCGTTGATCTCCCGCTGCCGGGCCTTCAGCGTCCGTGCGTCGCTCTTGCTGATGTAGGCCTGAAGCCTCCCGAGCCAGCGGCGCTGCCGCTTTTCGCGGGACGAGAGCTCGGCCTCGGGCTTCTTGCTCGCCAGCAGCTCTTTCGCCCGCGCGGCCTGCTTGGCGTTCAGCCGTCTCGCCGCCAGCAGCTTGTCGATCCGTTCGGCGGTGAACTTCCCGGGCGCGGGCGGGGGGAAGACGGCCGCCGGCGTGACCGCGGCGTAGTACAGCTCCCGGTTCGACGCGGATAGGGCGCTGAAGAACTTCGGGTTGGTGGCCTTCAACGCCGGGCGGACAGGAACGGTCTTGGCTCGGTCCGTGCCGAAGGCGTCGGGGGAAGGGGCAATCTCCACGACATAGGAGATGCCCTCGGGCTCGTGAAGCGGCTTGGCCCATTCGACAATGACCGCCGAGCCGTCGTCGCTGGGACGGTCATACGCGGCGAAGCGGTTGGGGTCCAGCAGGGGCAGGGGCGCGGGGGCCGTGCTTGTGGTCGGGGCGGTAGCCGGGCGCGAGGCCGGTGCGGCGGCGGTCGGGGGCGCAAGGAAGGCCAGGGCGGCGAGGAGGCCGGAGGTGATCGCACCGTGAGCGATCAAGACTCGATGGCCTCGACGTTGGCCCGGGGGACGATCATGGCTTCTCCGTCCGGGAATTCGACTTCCACGACGCGCACCTTCGCTTCGCTCTCGACGGCCTGCACGCCGGTCGGCAGGGACCGCACGGCTCCGAGCCGCCCGAAGTTCGGCTGCCGGATAATACGGACCGGCGAGCCGGCGGTCAATCCCAGGGTTTTTTCGTCTTTCGTCCCGGCGGCGCGCTCGACGGACGGCTCGGCGGGGATGACGATCTCCGGCCGGAGCACGCCGGCGCGGATTTGCGTCGCCCCGTTGGCCGACGCCCTCTGCCCGGCGTGGGCGGCCAGCAGGTCGAACGTGGCCTTCGCCATCGCGACTCGCCCGAACCCCTCGGTCATGATCAGAGTCGGGCGGACCGGCTCGTGCCCGGTGATCGCCACGCCGAGGTCGTAGCCCAGCAGCCGCCGCAGGTCGCTGTCGTGGAAGCCCCCGCAGACCAGCGCGCCGAGGCCCACCTGCGAGGCCCGCTCATAGACCTCGGCGGTGATCAGCGCCCCGGCGATGACGATCTTCCCGGCCAGGTCTTCGGTGATCTCCGCGGCGGTCAGCACGGCGTCCGGCGTGGCCGCGACGACGGCGATCTCGCCGGTCACCTCCCCCCCGATGCCGAGAATGCCCTGCACGAACGCCCCCGTCGCCTCGACGACGACGCCCTCGTGCTCCTGGACGGCCACGACCGTCCCGTCGATGTACGCGCGGACCTCCACGGGCTGGGGCGTGCCGCGAATCAGGACCTGCCCGGTGACCTTGGAGACCGTCTCGATGGTCCCGTCGATCGGCGAACGAGCCGTGCTGCGGAACCACTTGATCAGCGGCTTCGTCTCGGCAATGACCTCGTTGGCCGCCACGGCGTCCCCCTCGCCCTTGCGCATGAAGCGATCGAGATCGCCCGCGCCGATCGCCAGTTGGTTGACGACGTTGACGCTGGCCACGTCGCCCGGCAGGTCGGCCCGCGCGACGATGGTCTCCGCGCGCACGGAGGCGCCGGCCTCCACTACCACGTCGCCGGCAATCGGCAGCCGCCGCTCCTTGCGGATCGTCGCTCGCTCGGTTACTCGAAGGCCGGGTGTGTATGCGTGAGCCATAGGTCTCTACGGGAGTAGGGAGTTGAAGAGGTGGCAAGAGAATGACGAAGGGTGAACGATGAATGACGAATGATGAGGTTCGGAGGCTGCCGCCCGTCTTCCGGATTCCTTCATCATGCAGGATTCATCCTTCATCATTCACCATTCCCGGCCGTTCTCCGAAATCGTTCTTGTTCTCGTCCGTTTCCGGTCGTTCAATCCGCAATCCGCCCTTCGACAAGCTCGGGGCAAGCAATCACGCCGGATACGCCGCCAGCACTCTTGCCCACCCCGCGACGGTCTCGCTTCGGTTCTGTTCGGGGACGGCAAGGGGCCGACCGCGCCCGTCGAGAACCACGCCCACCACCCCGCCGTACACGGTGGCCTCCAGCGTCTTGCCCCGCCCCGCGCCAAGGTCGACCGACCGGTGCGGCTCGGCGACCAGTTCGGCGGTCTGACCGACGTCCAGCGGCTCGAGGGCGAGCTCGCCGGCGGCCACGCTGCCGGACCGCTCCTGTCCGTCGACGGTGAGTCGGTAGTCGAAGCACGTGACGCCCTTCTTCGGCTGGTTGACCGGCGAGACGCACGTGCCGAGGTAGATCATGCAGTCGCGCTCGAAGACCTGCTCGGCGGCGGCCTCGTTCACCTCGGCCAGCACGCCGAGGTGGGGCATCATGAAGATGCTGTCCACGGCGATGCGCGTGACGGCCTCGGGGGCGAAGGCGTCGATGAGCATCATCATCGCCTGGCTCCGCCGCGGGGCGTGGCTGAGCACCCCGCCGCTGCCGACCAGCAGGTCGAGGTCGCGCATGTTGATGACGGTCTCGCCCGACATGGACTCGTCGAAGCTCTCGGAGATTGTCCGCCCGCGCTGCACGCCCTTCAGGCCGACGGCGAGCTGCTTGTGCTGCGCGAACGCCAGCCGCAGCGCCTCCCGCGCGATGGCCTGCTCGATCTTCAGCTCCTCCAGCAGGTGGGGGATCGTCGTCGGGCGGATCATCTTGTTCTTGATTCGGTCGCGGAGGTCGGTCTCGTCGATGTCGAACGGCACCCATCGCAGGATGCTGGCCAGCGACGCCTCGGCCAGCACGTTCGAGACGCTGTAGCTCATGCCCAGGTTCGCGCTGACCGAGCGGTTGAAGATCCGCTCGCCCGTCGCCTCCGTCGAGCCGAGCTCCGGGGGGACCTCGAAGTCGCTGAATACGTCCGTCGTCGCCCCGCCGATGTCCACGCCCACGATGTTCAGGTCCTGGCTGCGGGCGATCCGCTGGATGATGTTGCCCACCGCCGCGGGGGTCGGCATGATCGGCGCGCCCACCCACGACATGAGCTTCTTGTAGCCGGGAGCCTGGGCCATCACGTGCTTGAGGAACAGCTCGTGGATCTCGTCGCGGGCCGGGCCGAGGTTCTCCCGCTCCAGGACCGGGCGAAGGTTGTCCGTCACGTGCAGGTCGGCCCGGTCGGCGAGGGTCTCGCCCACCTCCTCCCGCGCGTCGCGGTTGCCCGCGTAGACCACGGGCAGCTTGTAGGTGGAGCCCAGGCGGGGGCGCGGGTTGGCGGCCGCCAGGAATTCCGCCAACTCCACCACGTGGCGGACGGTCCCGCCGTCGGTCCCGCCGCTGAGCAGGACCATGTCCGGGCGAAGCGTGCGGATGCGCTCGATCTTCTCGTGCGGCGCGCGCTGGTCGTTGCTGGCGACGACGTCCATGACGATCGCGCCGGCGCCGAGGGCGGCCCGCTGGGCGCTCTCGGCGGTCATGGACTTGACCACGCCGGCGACCATCATCTGGAGCCCCCCGCCCGCGCTGCTGGTGGAGATGTAGATGTCCACCCCCTCGTTCCCGCTCGCCGGTGTGATGATCCGCTCGCCGTCGAGGATCCGCCGCCCGGACAGTTCCTCCAGCTCGGCCAGCGAGTTCAGCACGCCGCGGGTGACGTCCTCGTAGGGCGCCTCGACGGTGGTGGGGGCCTCGCCGCGGAAGGTCTGGCGGTAGCCTTCGTCCTTCCGCTCGATCAGGATGGCCTTGGTCGTCGTGCTGCCGCAGTCGGTGGCGACGATGACGTGGAGGTCTTCACGGCTCAAGGGGGCTCCTCTCGAATCGGGCTTCGGCGACCTCGATGGCGTCCACCAGGGCCCGCACGCCCTCGCGCCGGTCGAGAATGTGCGTCATGCGGTCGTAGACGGCCGGCTTGAGCAGGGGCGTGAGGAACGGCCGAAGGAACACCATCGCCTGGCTGCCCAGCGAGCTGAGCGGCCGGACGGACTGCAAAAGCAGGACCGCCGGCAGGGCCATCTGTCGGCGGACGACCTTCTCGGCGAGGCGATCGAGCAGCGCGCGGTCCTCCTCGGTCAGCGCCCCGTCGGGGTCCTCCAGCGCGAAGGCGTGCCGGAGCCCGTCACGCAGCTTCTGAATCCACCGGGCCTTCGACGTTGTCTCGGACAAAGCCAGTCACCTCGTCACCATTGCCTGCAAACCGCAGGAACATCCCGCGGAACGAGTCCAGCCGGCTGGGGGCCGCAAACGGCGACAGGAACACGCCGCCGCGCTGCGCCACCACGCGCCGAACCTGCGCCCACCGCAGCCGGCGCGTCTGGCCGCAGAACCGCACGGCCGCGCCGTCGGCGTCCAACCGGAATGCCGTCGGCAGATAATACCGCGCCAGCGCCACCGCCAGCAGTCCCGTCGCCAGCAGTCCGTAGCCGACCCCACCGAACGCCACGCCCACGGCCACGCTGACGCCCACGAAGGCGGCCACGAACCCCAGCGACCTGGGGTACTCGTCCCGTAGTGGGCAGCACTGCCATCGCATCACGGGCGCGTCCGGCATGTCTGCGGCGGCGGGGTCGGCCATCTGCATGAGGGATCGTAGCGAAGGAGAGGGTCAAGTTCAACGTGGTGGGGCGATTCGGCGAACCGCGAAAGCGCAAATCCCAAACGGCGCGGAACGCACGGGGATTGCGGGCCGGCCGGGTGTGCCGCGTCGTTTGGGGCCTGGGCGGCTTGGTGTTTGGTCCTTGTCTGCTATTTGGGATTTGCCGCTTGGCGTTTCGGCACAGGCGGCTTGCCGCGCTCGGCGGCCGCGGCGTACAGGACCGGCACGACCAGCATGGTGAGGACCTCGATAATCATGCCGCCAAAGGACGGAATGGCCATGGGAACCATGATGTCGCTGCCCCGGCCGGTGGAGGTCAGCACGGGCAGCAGGGCGAGAATGGTGGTGGCGGTGGTCATCAGGCAGGGGCGAATGCGGCGCGCTCCGGCGGCCACGACGGCCCGGCGGACCTCGTCGCGCGTCTCGGGGCGACGTCGCTCGAAGGACTGCTTCAGATAGGTCGCCATCACGACCCCGTCGTCCGTGGCGATCCCGAACAAGGCCAGGAAGCCCACCCAAACGGCGACCGACAGGTTGACTTTGTGGATCTGGAACAGGTCGCGGAGGTCCTGGCCGAGGACGTCGGCGTCCAGGAACCATCCCTTGCCGTACAGCCAGATCAGCAGGAAGCCACCGGCGAACGCCACGGCGACGCCGCTGAAGACCATCAACGCCGTTCCGACTGACCGGAACTGAAGGTAGAGGATCACGAAGATCATCCCCAGCGCCATCGGCAGGACGATCGTCAACGTCCTCTGGGCGCGGGCGTGGCTCTCGTACGTGCCGGCGAAGGCGTAGGTCACGCCGGCGGGGAACGTCAGCTCGCCGCGCCCCTCGGCGGCCCGGAGGCGGTCCCGGACAGCCCCGACAACGTCCACCTCCGCGGCGTTCGGGTCGGCCTTGTCGAACGTGACGTAGGCGACCTTGAACGTGTCCTCGCTCTTGATCATCTGCGGGCCGCGCTCGTAGCGAATGTCCACCAGCGCGCCGAGCGGGACCTGCTGGCCGGTCTTGCCCGCAACGAGGATCTGCCCCAGCGAGTCGAGGTCGTCCCGCAATTCACGTTGGTACCGGACGCGGACGTTGAAGCGGCGCCGCCCGTCCACCGTGGTCGTCACGCGCTTCCCGCCGACGGCGACCTCGACCGTCCGCAGAATGTCCTCGGTGTTCAGCCCGTAGCGCGTCTTGGCATCGGCGGTGTTCGCGTCCCGCGGATCGATCACGAGATACGGCTTGCCGATGATCCGGTCGGCGTTGACGGTGGACGGGTCGATCTCGGGCACCCTCCTGAGGAACCTCTCGATGTCCAGCGCGGCCTTTTCGACGCTCTCCAGGTCCGGCCCGCGGACCTTCACGCCCATCTCCGCCCGCATGCCCGTCTGAAGCATGACCAGCCGCGTCTTGATCGGCATGAGTTTGGCGCGGAGGTGGTGCCGGGGATCTTGCCGGCCTCGACGATCTTCTGCCAGATGTCGTCCGGGCTTCGGATCTCGTCCCGCCATTGGCGGCGGAGCTGCCCGTTCGCGTCGGGGGCGTACTCGGGCTTGTAGGTGACGACCGTCTCGACCATGGACAGGGGCGCCGGGTCGAGCGGCGAGTCCACCCGGCCGATCTTCCCGACCACACGATCCACCTCGGGGATCGCCCGGAACGCTCGGTCCTGAAGGCTGAGGACCTCCAGCGCCTCGGTGATCGACGCGTGGACCATCGTGGTGGGCATGTAGAGGAAGGCTCCCTCGTCCAGCGGGGGCATGAACTCGCTGCCCAATCCCGGAAAGGTCTCCTTGCCGGCAACGTAGAAGTTCGCGGCGCGCAGGGCGTTGGCGTCCGCGAGGTCCGCCCGGGCGGCGGCGTCGAGGAGCGGGTCGGCCAGATCCGCCACGCCGAACCAGATCAGGACCCCCGCAACCACCAGCAGCACGGGCAGCGTGAGGAACAGCACCTTGTGACGAAGGCACCACCCCAGGACCCAGGGGTAAGCCCATTGGAACAGGCGGAACAGCACCAGCAGCCCCCCGACGAGGACGGCCACGAAGACCAGGTTGCTCGCGATCGGCCGGAGCTGCCCCAACGGCCGCCACGTGAACGTCAGGACGACCCCGACCGCAGCGACGATCGCGAGGTTGGCCGCCCACGCGCCGTGCTTCCTCAGCCATGCCGGCAGGAGGCGGCGCCCGCGGCGGGGGCCGCGAAACAGCAGGTGTGCCCCGGTTGGGAGGACCAGCAGGGCCAGGACGACGCTCGCGAGCAGGGCGAAGGTCTTGGTGAACGCCAGCGGCCGGAAGAGCTTGCCCTCCGCTCCGGTCATCGTAAAGACGGGCAGGAAGCCGACGACGGTGGTCAGCACGGCGGTGAGCACGGCCCCGCCGACCTCGCTGGCGGCGCGGTGGACGACCTCGACGCGGGGCAGGTCGTCCGGGGCCTCGTCGAGGTGGCGGAGGATGTTCTCACACAGGACGATGCCCATGTCCACGATCGTGCCGATCGCGATCGCGATGCCCGACAGCGCCACCACGTTGGCGTCCACGCCGAAGAGCTTCATCGCGATGAAGCACACGCCCACCGCCAGCGGGAGCATCAGGCCGATCAACGCGCTGCTCCGCAAGTGCATGACCATCAGGACGACCACGATGAACGTCACGAGGACCTGGTCCCGCAGGGCGAACTGGAGCGTGTCGAGCGTTTCGTAGATCAGCCCCGTCCGGTCGTAGAACGGCTGGAGGGTCACCTGGCTGATCGTCCCGTCGGGCAGGGCCTTGCTCGGCAGGCCCGGGGAGATCTGGGCGATCTGCTTCTTGACGTTCTGAATGACCTTCAGCGGGTTGGCCCCGAACCGCGCGACGACCACGCCGCCGACGGCCTCGGCGCCTTCCTTGTCCAAGGCCCCCCGTCGCGACGCGGGGCCGAGCGTGACGGCCGCCACGTGCTTGACGAGAAGAGGGACGTTCTCCCGCACGGCGACGACGGCGTTCTCCAGGTCCCGCACGCGCCGGACGAAGCCGATTCCGCGGACGAAGTATTCCACGCGGTTCAACTCGATCGTCCGCGCGCCGACTTCGGCGTTGGCGGCGCGGATGGCCTGGAAGACCTGCTCCAGCGTCACGCCGTGGGCGCGCATCGCGTCGGGGTCGACGTCGACCTGGTACTCCTGCACGAACCCGCCGACGGAGGCGACCTCCGCGACGCCCTCGGCGGCGCTGAGGCCCTGGCGGACATACCAGTCCTGAATGGTCCGCAACTCGGCGAGGTCCCAGCCGCCGGCGGGGTTCCCGTTGGGGTCGCGGCCCTCCAACGTGTACCAGAACACCTGCCCCAGCGCCGTCGCCTCCGGCCCGAGGCGCGGGCGGAGGCCCGGCGGCAGCAGCGTGGACGGGAGGCTGTTCAGCCGTTCCAGCAGGCGGGTGCGGGCTTCGTAGAAGTCCGCGGCCTCGTCGAAGATCACGTACACCGACGAGAAGCCGAACATCGAGTTGCCGCGGATGCTCCGAACGTTCTTGAGGCCCAGCAGGTACGTGGTCAGCGGGTAGGTGATCTGGTCGTCGACGTCTCGGGGGCTGCGGCCGGGCCATTCGGTGAAGACAATCTGCTGGTTCTCGCCGATGTCGGGGATCGCGTCGACGGGCACGGGCAGATTGCGGCGGTCGCCGAGATCCCAGTCGAACGGCGCCGTCGCCAGCGCCCAGAACACCACCAGCGCCACCCCGATCAGCACGAGCAAGCGGTTGTGGAGGCAGAAGCCCAGCACGCGGCCGATCGGCGACTGTTGCTCGGGCGTGGGCGGGGCAGGCGGTCTGGCGTTGCTGTTAGTGCTCATGGGCGGGCGTGAGGGCGGTCGGCGGGCGGAAGGTCTGAATGACGGCCCCGCACTCGAACATGGCGGCCCCGAAGTACGGGTTGCGCACGTCCTGATCGAATTGGAGCCAGTTGGCCCCGCGGTTGTTGAAGGCCATGGGACAGCGAAGGACGTAGACGGTCCGCTGCGGCGCGCCGTATCGGCGGAGGACAGCCTGCATCTGCTCGGAGATCAGGGCAAAATCGGCCCGGAACACCTCGATGCCGCCGGGCACGTCCGCCTCGTCGAGGGTTCGGGTTAGAGCCTTGGCGTGCGCGTGCCACGCGGCGCGGGCGGCGGGGGCGAGCGTGTTGGAGGGCAAGGCGGCGAGGGCACGACGGAACGACGCGAAAGTCGTGTTGGCGTCGTCGTTCGCCAGGGAGTCGCTCACGTTCACGTAGGCCGCCACGAGCTTGGCGAGCCCCGCGCGGAACGCCGGCGGCACGGGCGCGGCAGCCGGCGGAGGCTTTGGCTTGGGCGGGCGGGCCCCGCCGTGATGCGCGTGCCCGGCCGGACCGCCACCTTCGGGCGCCATCATGCTCGGCAGCCCGCGAATCTGGCGCTCGCTGTCGATCTTGAAGTTGCCGCGCACCACGACCCGCTCGCCCTCTTCCAGGCCGCTGCGAACGAGGAAGTGCTCCCCCGCGCGCTGGCCGAGCGTAACCTGCCGCATCTCGAAGGTGGGACGGTCGCGGTCGGGCAGCGCGACGTAGGCGATGGCCCGCTTGCCCGTCCGCAGGACGGCCGAGGCGGGCACGACGAGCGGCGGGGGCGTGTCGTTGGGGTCGACGGCGGCATAACCGAGTTCCTCGGCCCGCACGAGGGGCATGCCGCAGACGTCGCACTTGCCGGGGGCGTCCTTGACGACTTCCGGGTGCATGGGCGAGATCCACTTGCCTGCCAGGCTCGGCGCCATGACGCGCCCGCCGGCGGCGACATTCGAGCGGACGACCGCGCGGACGAACATGCCGGGCTTCAGTGCCCCGTCGCCGTTGGGGGCATTGACCCGGACGCGAACGGTGCGCGTCGGCTCGTTGAGGACCGGGTCGAGAAACGACACCCGCCCCGTGAACGTCCGCCCGGGCAGCGACTCGGTGGTCAGCTCGGCCGTCTGCCCGTACCGCAGCCAGCCGAGATCCTGCTCGTAGGCGTCCAGCCGCACCCAGACGTGCGAGAGGTCGGCGATGGTGAACAGGCGCTGGCCTGTCTTGACGTACATGCCCTGCCGGGCGGCCATCGCCACGATGATCCCCCCGGCGGGCGCGTAGATCGTCAGGCGGTCCGTCGCCTTGCCCCGCGCCGCGAGGGCCTCGACCTGCGCATCGGTCAGGCCCAGCAGGCGGAGCTTCTCGCGGGCGGCCTCGAACGCGGCCCGGACGGATTCCCGCAGGAGCGCCGAGTCACCCGACCGGAGTCCCCGTGTCGCCTCGCGGGCCTGGAGGAACTCCTCCTGGGCGGCCAGCAGGTCGGGCGAGTAGATCTCCACCATGTGGTCCCCCTTGCCGATGGGCATGCCGACGTAGTCAGCGAACAGGCGGTCCAGCCGCCCCGGCATCCACGCGGTGAGGTAGGCCAGCCGGGTCTCGTCATAGTCGACCTTTCCGACCATCCGCACCTCGGCCGTCACGTATCGGCGCTCGACGGGCACGGTCTCCACCCGCATGAGGGCCGCGGCGGCCTTGCTCAGGGCCAGGCGCCGCGGATCGACCGGGCCGGACGACGCGTTCTCCAACGGGATGAGGTCCATCTTGCAGATAGGGCACGTGCCGGGCCCGGGCTTGCGAACGCTCGGGTGCATTGAGCACGTCCACTGCTGGGCTGTCTCTCTCGAGGCGCCGGGCCGGGTCGTCGCGGCCGCGATCTTCCCGGCCGGCGGGCGAGCGGCACTCAGTCCCCAATGCACCGCAAACCCAGCCGCAAAAGCTACGGCGCCCAAGCCAATGGCGGAGGACCAGTTGGCTGTGAGCCACAGTGTGCGTGCCACTCTCGATGTCGTCTGGCCGGCACCCATGATCGCCTCCCAGCAGCAAACACAGCCAGGTGATGAGGCCTCTGTTTCATTGTAGGGAACGGCCCGGCCAGACACTTCGTTCCCGCCAGATCGAACCGGCCCGCCGAGAATCAGTCCGCCGGCCGCGATGTCGGCGAGGGGGCACCCGTCTTCGGCAGGGGGCGGGCAACCATCCTCTCGAGCGTCGCCAGCCGGATGGCACGATCGGCAAGGGCCCGTTCGCGGGTCAGTTGGAGCTCCAGCAGGACGCGCTGGGCGTCGACGAGGTCGCCGAAGTCCGCCTTCCCGGCCACGAAGGCCCGCTCGGTGACCTTCAGTGACTCGGTCGCCCGCGGGACCAGCACGCGGTCGTACAGGTCAATCCGCCGCTGGGCGTCGCGGTAGAGGTACGCCGCGCGCTTCACCTGGGCGGCCAGGTCGTTGGCCTTGTCGGCGCGTTGTTTGAGCGCCGCGACGTGACGGAAGCGGGCCTCCCGCACGCCGGCGTGGATGCGTTCCCACCAGAGCGGCACGGATACCGACACGCTTGCGACCAGCGGGTCCCGTCCGCTGTCGGGCGGCTGCACCGCGCCGCGGGCGTGGCCGGTGTCGATCCACGTGACGCCGACGGTCAAGTCCGGCAGGGCCTGCTTCTCCGCCAGCTCGACCTTCCGCTTCTGCTCGCCGGCGTCGGCGTCGAGGGCCTTCAACTCGGGATTGGCCTCTGCGGCCCAGGCCAGCAGATTCGCGTCGTCGCAGGCGGTGTCGGCCGGCTCGAGTCGGTCGGGAAAGGGCAGCGTCCGAGTGGCCGGCGTGCCCAGGGCGGCCCAGAGGCGCTGGTTGAGCGGGGCGCGCAGGTCCTGGAGGCCTCGCAAGCGGTCCTCGATCTTGCCCAACTCGACCTGGAGACGGAGCAGGTCTTTCCGCCCGGCGTCGTCGCCTCTATAGCGGGTGCGAACGACGGATTCGAGATGCTGCAGCAAGCGCAAGTTCTCCTCGGTCACCGCGAGGGCCCGGCCACAGACATAGGACTCGCTGTAGGCCGCCTTGACCTGGTGGAAGAGACGGAGCTTGGCGGCGTCGCAGCGAAGCCGGGCGGCACGGGCGGCCTGCATGGCGGCATCTTCTCGAAGCTGAAGCTTGGCCGGCCAGGGGAAGGTCTGGGCGATCTGGACCCGGTTGCGCTGGGGCCCCACGCGGGTCTCGACCTCCTGGATGTAATGGGCGTAGGTGACCTGCGGATCGGGCAAGGCGCGGACCTGGGGCGCGCGCTCCAGCGCTGCCCGCCAGGCGTTGAAGGCGGCCATGAGCGCGGGGCTGTTTCTCGCCGCAACGGCCAGGTAGTCCGTCACCCGGGGCGCTTCGGGCAGATCGGGCGCGGGGGCCAAGGCGCTTGGGACAGTCTCCGCCGGGGGTGCGGCTGGAGGTTGGGTTTGCGGCCCGATGGGTGCGAGCGAAGCGGTGGGGGGGGACGGCGCGTCGGCGGCGCAGCCCAGGACGGCGGTGAGGACCATCAGCGTTCCGAAGCGAGGCAAGGCGGTCGACATGGCGTTCTCCACGGTTTCCACGCGTGCGCGGCAAGGCCTTTTCGCGAGGGCCTCCCATGTATCTTAGTGGGAGGGCGCGGAGGATCAAAAGGTCGTCCGTGCTTGCCTGCGCCACCCCCATCCAGTAGCTTTTCCGGGGGAGGGGTCCTGAACGGATGACACGTCCACGAGGGAAGGGCCAGGTGATGATCGTCGCCCTGCTGGGAGACGTACACGCGAACTTGCCGGCGCTCGAAGCCGTGCTGGACGACGCCGACCGGCACGGCGCCGAGGCGGTCTGGAACGTGGGGGACTTCGTCGGGTACGGGGCGTTCCCGGAACAGTGCGTCCGTCGTCTTCGGGCGTGCGGGTCGGTCCACGTCGCGGGCAACTACGACCGGAAGGTGCTGAAGTTCCCGCGGAGACAGGCGAAGTGGCGCAAGGCCAAGGCCCCGGCGAAGTTCCTGGCCTTTCAATGGGCCTGGGAACGCCTCTCCGAGGACAGCCGGACGTACCTGGCGTCTCTGCCCCGCGAGGCCCGCCTGGAACGGGCGGGGCGGCGGGTCCTGCTGACGCACGGAAGCCCCGCCTCCGAGTCCGAGGCGCTCACTGAAGACACGCCGGAGGCCCGCCTGGCCGAGTTGGCGGCCCTTGCCGACGCGGACGTCGTGGTCTGTGGCCATTCCCACGTGCCGTTCGTCCGGGAGGCCGCCGGCGTGCTGTTCGTGGGAACGGGCAGCGTCGGTCGGCCCGAAGGCGGCGACCCGCGGGCCTGCTACGCGCTTCTGCACGCCGACGAGGACCGGGTCCTCGTGACCCATCGGCGCGTCGGGTATGATGTGGAAGCGGCCGCGGCCGCGATTCGCGATGCCGGACTGCCCGAGGAATTCGCCCAGATGCTCCACCGCGGGGAAAACTACGACGGGGTGTGCGGTGCCGCCCCCGGTAAGGCCGAACGGGAAGAGGCCCTGCGGGCCGTTCGCGCCCTGGGCGAGCAGTGCCGCGTGGAAGTCGGGCACACGGAGCAGGTCACGCGCCTGGCGCTGCGGCTGTTCGACGAACTGCGGGCCGTCCACGGCCTGGGGGGCGAGGCACGGTTCTGGCTTGAATGCGGCGCGATGCTGCACGACATCGGCTGGGTCGACGGGCAAAAGGGCCACCACAAGACGGCCCTGCGGCTGATCCTGTCGGACCGGCAGATGCCGTTCGACGCACGTCGGCGCGGGATTGTGGCATCGATCGCGCGGTACCATCGCAAGGCCCTGCCGGCGAAGAGGCACGAGCACTTCGCGGCGCTGGCCCCGGCGGACCGGGCGGCCGTCTCCGTCCTGGCGGGCCTTCTTCGGGTGGCGGACGGGCTGGACCGGACGCACACGGACGCCGTGACGGACGTGGCGTGCGAAGTGGATGACAAGCGGCTGACGATCCGCTGCACGGCGGACGGCCCCGTCGATGCGGAGGTGTGGGCCGCCGAGAAGAAGGCCGACCTGCTCGCCCGCGCGCTGGAGCGGGAGGTGGTCGTGGAGGCCGGCGGCTGGGGCTGAGCCCTGCCGGGCGACCGGGCCGGCGTGGAGAGCCAGGCGAATCATGGCGGAACCCAGAGAACCAAGGACAGACGCGACACCGGTGGCGGTGATCGACATCGGCTCGAACTCGATCCGCATGGCCGTGGCCGAGGTGATGCCCGACGGGCAGGTGGAGGTCCTGGAGCGGCTGCAGCGGGCCGTCCACCTGGGGCAGGATACGTTCGTCCTCGGCAGGCTGTCGACCCGGGCGATGAACGCGGCGATCTCGATCCTGGGCGATTTCCGCCGCATCCTGGGGACCTACGCCGTCCAGCGCGTCCGCGCGGTGGCCACCAGCGCCGTGCGCGAGGCCGCCAACGGCGACGCCTTCCTCGATCGCATCTACATGGCCTGCAATCTGGACGTGGAGGTCATCAGCACGTCGGAGGAGAGTCGGCTGAAGGTCTCGGCCGTCCGCAAGGCGTTGGAGACCGCGCCGGGCATCGGGTTCCACAACGCGCTGGTGGTGGAGATCGGCGGCGGCTCGGCGCTGCTGACCGTCCTGCACGAGGGCCAGATCGTCACGTCGGAGAGCTGTCGGCTGGGCTCGATCCGCCTCCAGGAGGCGCTGTCGATTCGGGAGGAATCGTCCGAGAAGGCCGCCGACCTCATCCGCCACCAGATCACCGGCATGCTGTCGGCGGTCACCGTCTCGCTGCCCATGAAGAAGATGGACACGTTCTTCGCGGTGGGGGGCGACGCGCGGTTCATCTCGGCCGAGATCGGCAAGCCGACGGCCTCGCCGGACCTGTTCACCTTCAAGACCAAGCGGTTCGACAAGCTGGTGGCCAAGTGCGAGCGCTTCCCGATCGAGAAGCTCACGCAGCGGTACGGGCTGTCGCATGCCGCCGCGGAAACGCTCGTGCCGGCGCTGCTGGTGTACCAGGCGTTGATCCACGAGACGGCCGCCAAGCAGATCGTGGCGTCGCACACGTCGATGCGGGACGGTCTGCTGCTGGACATCGCCCGCAGCGTTACCGGGCAGGAGGACGAGCACCTGACCGAGGGCGTGGTCGCCTCGGCGCGGGCCGTGGCCGAGAAATACCGCTGCGACCTGGCCCACGCCGAGCACGTGGCGGACCTCGCGGTCCGGCTGTTCGACGAGCTGCAGGGCGAGCACGGGCTGAGCCGCAGGGACCGGCTGCTGCTGCGCGTGGCGGGTGTGCTGCACGAGGTCGGCGGGTACGTCAGCGGCCGGGCCCATCACAAGCACAGCTACTACCTGATCTCCAACGGCGAGGTCTTCGGGCTCAACGGCGAGGAGATCGAGACGGTCGCGCTGATCGCGCGGTACCATCGGCGCGCCACACCCAAACAGAGCCACCCGGAGTACGTCGCCCTGCCGCGCGACCGCCGGGGCGTGGTGAGCAAGCTGTCCGCGATCCTCCGCGTGGCCGATGCGCTGGACCGCGGGCACGCCCAGCAGGTCCGAGACCTGCACGTCGACCGCGCGGGGGCGGAGCTCATCCTCCACATTCACGGCGCAGCCGACCTGACGTTGGAGCGGCGGGCCATGGCGAGGAAGGCGGACCTGTTCGAGGACATCTACGGCATGACCGTTCGTCTGGAGGAGGCCCCGCTGGCGCCCGCCGGCAGGGAATCCTGGGCAAGCGTAGCGGAAACGGCATAGCCGGGCGGAGACGCGGACCGCATGGACGGCACCGAACCCGTCCTGCTGAGGAAACCGTCCTTCGGCGACGGCGAGAGGCCCGGTCTGCTCGTCCGGACCTGTTTGGCCCGTCCGCGCCGCTGAGGCTGCGGCGTGCTGGAGGCGAAGGGATTCTCGCCCCGCCGCACGGAGAGGCATTCGGGAGCAATCGTGGCAAAAAGAAAGACGCCAAAGCGGAAGAAGACGCTGCGAACCGACCTGGACGACCCGAAGCTCTACGTCAACCGCGAGTTGAGCTGGCTGGAGTTCAACGACCGGGTCCTGCGGGAAGGGCTCTGCGAGGAACTGCCGCTCCTGGAGCGCCTGAAATTCCTGGCCATCGTCAGCTCGAACCTGGACGAGTTCTACATGATCCGGGTCGCGGGCCTGAAGCAGCAGCGGGCGTCGCGGGTTCGCAAGCGGGACCTCAGCGGGCTGACCCCCGTCCAGCAGCTCGTTCGGATCGCCGCGCGGGTCCGGCAAATGGTCGCCGAGCAGTCCGAGGGCATCCGCCGGGCGACGGAGCAACTGCGCGGCAAGGGCGTGGAGTTCCTTCCCCTCGGGGCATTGACCGCCGCCCAGCGCGCCTTCCTCCAGTCGTTCTTCGAGCTGGAGGTCGAGCCCATCCTGACGCCCCTGGCGGCCGGGCGGCTGGACCCGCTGCCCGTCCTGCCCGGACTGCAGCTCATGCTGGCGCTGCGCCTGACCGAGGCGGGGGGCCAGGAAGACCGTATCGCCATCGTCCCCGTGCCGACCTCGCTGCCGCGGTTCGTCGCCCTGCCCGCCGAGAAGGGCCTGGCGCTGGTCCGGCTGGAAGACGTGATCGCCGCGAACGCCGATCGCCTGTTTCCGGGCAACATGGTGCGGGCGACGATCGTCTTTCGCCTGACGCGAGACGCGGACGTCCCCATCGAGGACGACGCGTCGGCCGACCTGCTGGAGCAGGTGGAGCAGGCCGTCCACGAGCGGCAGCGGCGCGCGCCCGTGCGCCTGGAGCTGTCCGCGCAGGCCGACCGGCGCCTCCAGCGCTGGCTGACGGGCTGGACGGGCCTTCGCGGGCAGGACGTCTACGAGATCGACGGCATGCTCGACGCGACCGGCCTGATGGAAATCGCCCTGCGCCCGGGCCTGGAGCACCTGAAGATCCCCGAGTGGCCCCCCCAGCCGCCGCGAGGCCTCGCCGATCCCCAGGAGAGCATCTGGGAGGCCCTCCAGGAGCGAGACATCCTGCTGTTCCACCCCTACGATTCCTTCGAGCCGATCGTGCGGCTGGTCTCGGAGGCCGCCGACGACCCCAGCGTCTTGGCGATCAAGCAGGTGCTCTACCGGACCAGCGGGGACTCGCCGATCATCGCCGCCCTGGAGCGTGCGGCCCGCGGCGGCAAGGAGGTCGTGGTGCTGGTGGAGTTGAAGGCGCGGTTCGACGAGGCGCGGAACGTCGGCTGGGCGCGGCGGCTGGAGGACGCCGGCGCGTTGGTCATCTACGGCATCAGCGGCTACAAGACGCATTCCAAGGCGCTGCTGATCGTCCGCCGGGAGGCCCACCGCATCCGCCGCTACGTCCACCTGGCGACGGGCAACTACAACGACAAGACGGCCAAGCTCTACAGCGACATCGGGGTGATGACCAGCGACCGCGACTTCGCGACGGACACCTCGGCGTTCTTCAACCTGCTGACGGGCTATTCCGACGCGGTAGGGTTCTCTCGCCTGACGATCGCGCCGACGGGCCTGCGGCGGCGGTTCGAGGAGCTGATCGACCGGGAGATCGCCTCCTCCACGCCCGACGAGCCCGGGCGGATCATCGCCAAGGTCAACTCGCTCCAGGACAGGGGGATCGCGAAGGCCCTCTACCGCGCGTCCCGCAAAGGGGTCCGCGTGCAGTTGAACGTGCGGGGCATCTGCTGCCTTCGGCCCGGAGTTCCCGGCGTCTCGGAGAATATCGAGGTCGTCAGTATCGTCGACCGCTTCCTCGAGCACGCGAGGATCTTCTACTTCCGCCATGCCGGGCACGAGGAGGTCTACCTCAGCAGCGCCGACTGGATGGGCCGCAACCTCGACCGGCGGCTGGAGATCCTCTTCCCCGTCAGCGACGCGGGCATTCGGCGGCGGCTGGTCCGCATCCTGGAGACGTTCTTCGCCGACAACGTCAAGGCCCGACGCCTCCAGCCCGACGGCACGTACGTCCGCGTGGAGCGGAAGGGTAAGGCCGTCCGCGCCCAGGAGGCCTTCTACCGTCAGGCCGTCGACGCCGCCCACGCCGCCAAGGAGACGCACGCCGGCTTCCACCCGCTGACCCGGCCGGAGAGTTGACCGGCACGCTCGCGCTCGGCCCGAAAAGTGGGCTCCCGCGACCGACCTGCCAATAATGAAGTGAGGGCCCAGCCCGACCGTGCCGGCCGGTGCGATGTCCTGACCCCGGGCTCGGAACCAGGAGGGAGGGCGCCATGTCAAGCCATATCACCGAGGGTGTCGGCATGCTGCCGGCGAAGGTCGGCAACAAGCCGGTGGACGTTCTGGTGATCCAGGCACTGCTGAACAGCATCCCGGCCGCCACGGGAGGCCCTCTCGGCGCGGGCGCCGTGCCGAAGACCGGCCGGGTGCACTGCTACCCGGGGGACCCGACGATTCAGGCGATCGTGCGATTCCAGACGTGGTACTTCGGCGTCGCCAGCGGCCGGGTCACCCCCAACAGCCCCACGCTCCGGGCCATGGACGAGGTGGCCTCGGGGCATCCGACGGGCCGGAGCTGGCACGGGCACGGGCCGGTGGGGGGCCAGAGCGGCGGGGCGTCGGCCTGGTCGTGGGCGAGGATGCTGCGGGTCGGCAACCTGCGGGCGCGGATCGTGGAGGTCGCCGAATGGGAGGCCACCCGCCCGGACCGCCTTTCGGGCCAGGTGAACACGGTCACCACGAGGGACGCCGAGGGCCGGACCGTCGTCCGCAAGGAGCGGGCCGGCTGGCAGCGGGTGCAGGAGTACTTCCGCGTGCTGGAAGGCTGGACCTGGACCCCCGCCGAGCTGGACAAGCTCAAAGACCCCACGCGGGACCTCCTGCCGGGGGGCATCCACTGGTGCGGGATCTTCGCCACCTGGGTGCTGAACCGAGCCGGCATCCCCGTCCGCTGGCGAACCCGCGTGGGACCCATTGTCTCACACGGGGCGTCGGAGCTGCCCCTCGCGGGTTTCCAGGACAAGGCCGCCACCGTCGGCGACATCTGCATCCTGAAGGGGGAGGCCGTCCACCACGTGATCCCCACGACCGCCCCCGATGCGTTGGGGGACTACGAGCTGGTCGCGGGCAACACGCCGGTCACGTCGACAATGCGGGTGGTGCGCAAGTCCCACGAGAACGTCCGGAACCTCCGCTATTACTTCCGCTCCACGGACCCGGACCTGATCGGTTGACCGCCTGGGACGAGTGGCTTCCGGGCGCCCGTTTGGTTCCCGGCCGCGCTGAGGCTATGCTGTCGGCATGAACGAGCGGTGGCGTGCCTTCCAGATCGGCGACGTGCAGGCGGAGTTCCCCGTGGTGCTGGCGGCGCTGGCGGGGTACTCGGACCTGGCGTATCGGCTGATCTGCCGGCGTCGGGGGGCGGAGTACTGCACCACGGAGATGATGCTCGACCGGATGCTGCTGGTGGGGGGCAAGCTCCGCAGGCGGCTGGTGCGGCTGACCGACGAGGACCACCCGGTCGCCGGGCAGATCGTGGGCAACGAGCCGGAGGCGATGGCCGCCGCGGCGCAGGTGTTGTGCGAGATGGGTTTTGACGTGGTGGACCTGAACTTCGCCTGTCCGGTGCGCAAGGCCCTGCGGCGCGGGCGGGGCGGGGCGTTGATGGCCGAGCCCGAGCGGGCCGTCGAGATCGTGCGGGCGGTGGCGGCCTCCTCGACGCGCCCGGTGACGCTCAAGCTTCGCCGGCGGTTCGCCCACGCCGACGGCGACGACGCGTTCTGGCGGATCGCCGAGGCGGCGTTCGACGCCGGGGCGGCGGGTATCTGCGTCCACGCCCGCAGCGTCGAGCAGAAGTACTTCGGCCCGGCCGACTGGCCCTTCCTGGCCGAGGTCAAGCGCCGGTTCGCCGATCGTGCAATCCTCGGCTCGGGCGACGTGCTCCAGCCCGCCGACGCGATCGCGATGTACGAGCAGACCGGCGTGGACGCCGTCACCGTCGCCCGCGGGTGCCTGGGCAATCCGTGGTTCTTTCGACAGGTGCGGGACCTCGCCGCCGGGCGCGAGCCGTATCGCCCGTCCCTCGCGGAGCAGCGGGACGTTCTCCGCGGCCACTTCGAGCGATCCCGTGACCTTTACGGCGAGAAACGGGCCGCCGCCCACATGCGGAAGTTCGGCATCAAGTACGCCCGCCTGCACCCGAGGCCGAGGGATGTCCGCATGGCCTTCGTGACGGTGAAGAACGCCGGGCAGTGGCAGGCGGTCCTGGAGAAGCACTACGGCGGCGAGGACGGGATGGGTTGACGGGTCGGCCGGTGAACTGGTCTACTGGTACCTGGCAGGGCCCGTGGAAGGCCGGGAGCCGGCCTTCAGCCCAGCAGCGAGCACCCCGCAATCCGTTGACCCGCTATGCGGCACAAGCCGTGCCCGACGAAAGGGAACCGATGAAGCGTCGCCGCCTCGGAACAAGCCTGTTTGCCGTCCTGCTGCTCGCCGCCCCCGCCGCCGCGGACAAGAAGGTCGAGTACCTGGCCGTGTTCATGGAGGGCAAGAAGCTCGGGCACGCCGTCCACACGCGGGAGGTCGCCGACGGGAAGGTGACCACCACCGAGGACATGACCATCACGATCAACCGAATGGGGCAGTCGATGACCGTTCGGGTGATCGAGTCGGCCGTGGAAACGACCGACGGCAAGCCGCTGGGCTTCAAGACGACGCAGGACCTGGGCATTCTGGCCCAGACCACCGAGGGCACGGTCGGGGCCGACGGCACGGTGACGATGAAGGTGGAGGGCGGGCTCGGCGGGAAGCAGGAGACGACCTTCCCGTGGCCCGAGGGTGCGCTGTTGCCCGAGGGCCTGCGGCTGGTCTCGCTGAAGAAAGGCCTCCGCGAGGGCACGAAGTACACGCTCAAGGCGTTCAGCGGCGCGGCGAAGTCCGCCCTGGACACGGAGATTACCGTCGGCCCCAAGAAAGAGGTGGACCTGTTGGGGCGGGTCGTGAAGCTGACGGAGGTCCGGACGGTCATGATCGCGCCGACGGGCAGGGTGGAGGCGATCGGGTACGTCAACGACCGGCAAGACGCCCTCAAGACCGTCGTGCCCATGATGGGCATGAAGATGGAGTTGGTCGCTTGCAGCAAAGAGGTGGCCCTGTCTCCCGCCGACCCGCTGGACTTCTTCGACAAGCTCGTCGTCACCAGCCCCACGCCGCTGGGCAACGTCGCCGGGGCGAAGTCCATCGCCTACACGCTCCGTCCCACGGGCGACGACGCGGACCTGGCCTTCCTCACCACGCCCAGCCAGGCGGTCGCCCGCGCCAGCGACGGCAGCGTCACCGTGACGGTCGCGCCGGTCAAACCCGGGGCGAAGGCGGCCTTTCCGTACCAGGGCAAGGACCCCGCCGCCCAAAAGGCCCTGCGGCCCACGCAGTACCTCCAGTGCGATGACGAGAAGATCGCCCAACTCGCCAAGAAGGCCGTGGGAAAGGCCGCCGACGCCGCCGAGGCCGCGAGGAAGATCGAGTCCTTTGTCAGCAACTATATAAAAACAAAGGACTTGTCGGTGGGCTACGCCTCGGCGCGGGAGGTGGCCGACAGCGCCCAGGGCGACTGCACGGAGCACGCCGTCCTCGCGGCCGCGTTGTGCAGGGCCATCGGCATCCCCGCCCAGGTGGTCGCCGGCCTGGGCCACGTCAGCCGGCTGGGCGACAAGCGGGACGCGTTCGTCCCCCACGCGTGGTACCGCGCGTATGTCGGCGGGAAGTGGGTCGACTACGACGCGGCCCTTCGCGGCTTCGACGCCGGGCACATCGCCCTGACGGTCGGCGACGGCGAGCCGGTGGACTTCTTCGGCATCCTGGGCACGCTGGGCAACTTCCGGATCGCCAAGGTGGCGGTGAAGCGGTAGGGGAGTCGGAACCGGAAACAAGGACTGGACATTGTACCGAGCGCGCGGGTCGGGCGGGCGCCGGGCATCTCTGGCGCTGGCTCCCTGCCCCCTGCGTGCTCTGCCTTGAGTCTGCCGACCTACCATGCTAGAGTGCCGCCGTTCGCGGACAGGGATGTCTGCGCGCTGCCGCGGCGGGACAGGACGACAGGAACCGATCGACATGCCACGACGCGACGACCTCGAGACCATCATGCTCATCGGCTCGGGCCCGATCATCATCGGGCAGGGCTGCGAGTTCGACTACTCCGGCACGCAGGCGTGCAAGGCCCTGCGCGAAGAGGGCTACCGGATCGTCCTGGTGAACTCCAACCCCGCGACGATCATGACCGACCCCCAGTTCGCCGACCGCACCTACATCGAGCCGATCACCCCCGAGGCCGTCGAGAAGATCATCGCCCGGGAGCGCCCCGACGCGCTGCTGCCGACCCTCGGCGGGCAGACGGGCCTGAACACGGCCGTGGACGTGGCCGACGCGGGCATCCTGGACCGCTACGACGTCGAGATGATCGGCGCCAACCGCGAGGTGATCCACCGCGCCGAGGACCGCACCGAGTTCAAGAACATCTGCCTGGACATCGGGCTGGACGTGCCCCGCAGCGGCATCGCTCACACGATGGACCAGGCCCGGGCGATCGTCGAGGACGTTCACCTGCCGTGCTGCATTCGCCCGGCCTACACGCTGGGCGGCACGGGCGGGGGGTTCGCCTTCAACCGCGAGGAGTTCGAGACCATCGCCGCCCGCGGGCTGGACTACTCGCCCATCAGCGAGATCCTCATCGAGGAGAGCTGCCTCGGCTGGAAGGAATACGAGCTGGAGGTCATGCGGGACAAGGCGGACAACGTGGTGATTGTCTGCTCCATCGAGAACTTCGACCCGATGGGCGTGCACACCGGCGACTCGATCACCGTCGCCCCCGCGCAGACGCTGACGGACAAGGAATACCAGCTCATGCGGGACGCCGCCATCGCGATCATCCGCGCGATCGGCGTCGAGACCGGCGGGAGCAACATCCAGTTCGCCACCCATCCCGAGACGGGGCGGATGATCGTCGTGGAGATGAACCCGCGGGTCAGCCGCTCGTCGGCCCTGGCGTCGAAGGCCACCGGCTTCCCCATCGCCAAGATCGCCGCCAAACTGGCCGTCGGATACACGCTCGACGAGATCCCCAACGACATCACCCGCGAGACGCCCGCGAGCTTCGAGCCGACCATCGACTACTGCGTCACCAAGATCCCCCGCTGGACCTTTGAAAAATTCCCGGACGCCGACGAGACGCTGACGACGCAGATGAAGTCCGTCGGCGAGGCCATGAGCATCGGCCGAACCTTCAAGGAAAGCCTCCAGAAGGGCATCCGCTCGATGGAGGTCAAGCGGTACGGGCTCGGGCTGGACGGCAACGACAAGTGGCTGAACGCCGAAAAGGCCGGCCCGGGGCCCGAAGACGAGAACGCGGACAAAGCGGCGGCGGACCCGGACCTGGACGCCGAATGGCCCATCTCCGAATCGAAGCTCACGCGGAAGCTCGCCAATCCCTGTCAGGGCCGGCTGTACTACGTTCGCTACGCCTTCAAGCAGGGCTGGAGCATCGATCGCGTCTGCGACCTGACCCAGATCGACCGCTGGTTCCTGACGCAACTGAAGCAGTTGGTGGATTTCGAGGAAGAGTTGGCCCGGGGCAAGCCGCTGTGGCGCCCCGTCCGGCCGGGACAGGCATCGGGCAATGGTGCGGCCGAACCACTCAGGAACCTGCTGCGGCACGCCAAGCGGTGGGGCTATTCGGACATCCAGCTTGCGTCGCTGTTCGGCGCCACGCCCGACGAGATCCGCCTGGCCCGGAAGGCCCTGGACGTCGAGCCCGTCTACAAGCTCGTGGATACCTGTGCCGCCGAGTTCGAGGCCTACACGCCGTATTACTACTCGTCCTACGAGACCCCCATCGAGCAGGTGGACGTTGCGTCCGTTTCGAGTTCGGAAGCCGCAGACGGCAATCCGCAATTCACCGACGACGAGGTCCGCGTCACGGACAAGAAGAAGATCATCATCCTCGGCGGGGGCCCGAACCGGATCGGCCAGGGGATCGAGTTCGACTACTGCTGCGTCCACGCCGCCTTCGCGGCCAGGGAGCTGGGCTTCGAGGCCGTGATGGTCAACTCCAACCCCGAGACCGTCTCGACGGACTACGACACGTCCGACATGCTCTTCTTCGAGCCCTTGACCCTCGAGGACGTCCTGAACATCTGCGAACGGCTCAACGGCCGGCCATTGCGGAAACCGGGAACCGGGAATCAGGAACCAGGAATCGGGGACGGCGAGCCGACCGCCAATCCGCAATCCGCAATCTGCAATCCGGAATCGGAAGGCCTTCTTCACGGCGTGATCGTGCAGTTCGGGGGGCAGACGCCGCTGAACCTGGCCCGCGGGCTGGAGGACAGCGGCGTGCCGATTATCGGCACGAGCCCCGAGTCGATCGACCTGGCCGAGGACCGCAAGCGGTTCGGGGACGTGCTGGCCGAGCTTCAGCTCCAGTGCCCGGCGGGCGGGACGGCCTTCTCGGTCGAGCAGGCGCGCGAGGTGGCCGAGCGGATCGGCTACCCCGTGCTGGTCCGCCCGAGCTACGTCCTCGGCGGGCGCGGCATGGAGATCGTCTCCGACCAGCAGCAGCTTGACACGTACATCAGCAAGGCCGTGGACGCCTCGACGGTCGGCCGCGACCACCCGATCCTCGTCGACAAGTTCCTCGCCGGCGCGACGGAAGTCGACGTCGACTGTATCGCGGACTTCGGCCCCATGCCCGGCGGCACGCGGGAGGCCGAGCCCCGGGCCGTCGTCTGCGGCGTGATGGAGCACATCGAGCAGGCGGGCATCCACTCGGGCGACTCGGCCTGCGCGCTGCCGCCGTACTCGCTCAGCGAGAAGGTCGTCGGCGAGATCGAGCGCCAGGCGCGGCTGCTGGCCGAACGCCTCGACGTTCGCGGGCTGATGAACGTGCAGTTCGCCGTCAAGGACTCGGAGGTGTTCATCCTCGAGGTCAATCCCCGCGCCAGCCGGACCGTGCCCTTCGTCTCCAAGGCCACCGGCGTGCCGTGGGCCAAGCTCGCCGCGAAGGTGATGGCGGGCAAGAGCCTGGCCGAGCTGGGCGTGACCGCCGCGGCACGGCCTGCCCAGACGTCCGTCAAGGAGAGCGTCTTCCCGTTCACGAAGTTCCCGGGCGTGGACGTGATCCTGGGCCCGGAGATGCGCTCCACGGGCGAGGTGATGGGCATCGACATGAGCTTCGCCGTGGCGTACGCCAAGAGCCAGATGGCCGCGGGCACGAAGCTGCCGACGGCCGGGACGGTCTTCCTGAGCGTCTGCGACGCCGACAAGCCGCAGGTCGTCTCTCTCGCCCAGCACCTGGCGGGGATGGGCTTCAAGCTCCTGGCCACCCGGGGCACGCACGAGCTGATCGCCGGCGCGGGGGTGCGCGTCTCGCTGCTGCCGAAGCTCTCCGAGGGCCGCCCCAACATCGCCGACTGCATCACCAACGGCGAGGTGGACCTGCTGGTCAACACGCCCACGCACCGGGGTCCGGCCACCGACGAGGGCCGCATCCGCGCCCTGGCCACGCTGCACAAGGTGCCCATCATCACCACGATGACCGCCGCCCGCGCCGCCGCCGACGCGATTATCGCCCTCCGCGCCGCGGCCGAGGACCCCGCCCAGGCCGCCACCGCCTGGACCGTCCGCCCGCTGCAGGAGTACTTCCCGCAATACGCCGCGGACGGCGGATCGTAGCCCGTCGCCGGTAGCCGGTAGCCCGTCAGAGCGCCCCGTACCGATCGCCGCCCCGCGCACTCCGCGCCCCGTTCAGGGGAACCAGGGTCTCGCACGGGTGCGGCCCGCGCAACACACGCGACCGCGAAGCGATCTCCCTGCCGGCCGGCGCATGTGTCACTTATGGGGCGGCTCCTGCGATGCAATCGGTGTCGCAGGTCGGCGTAAGTGAATGCATAGAAATGACTAATGTACGCCGCCGCATGTGTCGCCCTCCGCCGAGGCGACACAGGCGCTTCGCTCCGCAGGCCGCTGCGGCCATAATCGGAATAATGGGCTGTTGGCTTTGTTTGACCGGTTGACCGCGAACGGCAGGTCGCATGCCGAGGGTCGCGGACCGGGCGGCCATAATCGGAATAATGGGCTGTTGGCTTTGTTTGACCGGTTGAGCATGGGCCGAAGGCCGGGGATGGAGACAGCCGAGGGCGAGCACGATCTCGGGTCTGTCCTCTGACCTGGGACCTTCTGACCTCTGATCTCAGTCCCCCCCGCGGCGAAGCCGGATGCGCCCCCCTAAGTAAGGGGACATTTCGACGCCCCAAATGGGTAACGAAAATGCGCGGATCTCCAGTTTTTCTACGGTCCTCCCTGTGACCTCCTCCCGATGACGGCGGTGCTCTGCGATGCAGCGCTTCGCTCCGAAGCACGACATTCCCAACTCCCTGCTCCCTGCTCCGCCTTCTTGCCGCCGGGCCCGAACCGCCGTATGATGCACGCGGATCAGGAATTGCACTCACCACGAATCACTGGGTCCGGGGCACGCCATGGCCGCCAACGAGGATTCGTCCGTTCGTGTGGAGATCGCGCATCGGCTGCTGCGCGCCCGGCACTGGCAGGACGGCCCGCAGCTTGGGAAGGTCTGCCAGTGGTGGCGCGCCGGCGGGCGGGCTGTCTGCTCCCTGGTGGGGATCGGCGGGACGGGCAAGCCGGCCATCGCCGACCGCTTCCTCCAACTGCTGCCCGAAGTGACCGCCGAGTCGCCCGGCGCGGAGAAGGACCCCAGCCTGCCTGTGCCCGAGGGGCTGATGGTCTTCTCCTTCTACGACGTCTGTGGCTGGCTGGTCCGGCCTCCACGGCGATTCTGGTTTCCCGAAGAGGGCGAGAAAGAGGACTGCTATGCCAACCCAAAGTGACGATGAGTTCTGCTACCTTCGGGAAACGCACACCGAACGCACTGCTATCAGCGACGTTGACGACGTGTACGCGGACCGAGATGTGACCAACTACTTCCACCGCGTCCGCGGAAGAGCCATTGCGGACAGCCTCGTTGCCCTTTTCGACAGGCGATTCTCCGACCATCCCATCCCGAATCGGTCCAGGCGGGGGCCTAGCCGGTTCTCCTTTGTCGCTGCATCCGGGATGGGCGATGCCGAGAAGGTCTTGGCTGACGAAGTGATCGATGAGCTGTCGTCGGTCGTGGATGCCTACTGCGCCCAGATGACCTACGAGGGGCTGGAGTTGCAGTCTGACGGCATCTTCCCCGACTACGACACCGGAGACCCGCCATTGTATGGCGAAGGCGATCCTCTTTCACCGGAGAGCCTCTACCATCAGGCGGAGAAGTGGACGATGAGGCTTACGCCGGTGCCCCAGATGTCGGGAGACGATTTCAAGAGAGTTCTGTTCTGGCGAGACATGGATGGGAAGCTGTCTATGGCAGAGAACTTCGAGCGCATGAAGGCCGCGGAAGCGGAACGAGCTCGGAAGGTCGCTTCGCTTGCAGCGGAAAGCGGAACTTCAGAGCTGTCCCCGTTTGACAGCGCTTTGCTGCGCTTGCTGGAGACTCTTCCGGCAACCTGGTCAGCTATGGAGTTCTCGAAGTTCTCCCACGCCGAAGAGAAGGCCTTCGACAGGCTTGTCGAAGCCGGCCTGGTTCAGGCTCGCGTCGAAGCAGTCGCGTCCATGGAGGGGTTTCCTCATAGGGTACGGCTGCGATGCCGAGTCACAGGCGACTTCAACAGGAAGTTGGCTGACGAGACCGTTCGGAGTGTTCCGGACTCGCTAACGGAGGACGGGAAGCTCAGAGCGAAGTGCTCGTACTCCTTCAGAGTCCTTGACGCCCGGCTGACGGATCAGGGAGAGCTGGCCAAGCGAGATTGGGAGAGCCCCAGTCCGTCCTTCGTGCTGGTGTTCGTCCGAGGTCGTGGGCCGGGGGGAGCGGGCGCCACCAAGGCGAAGGGCGTTGTCCGTGTCGAGGAACGCCACGTTGACGAGCAGCCAGAGGGCGCAGAACATGCCCGCCGACACAAGACACTCCGGGATCCCAAGATCGCGCGCCCAGCAGACCCTCAACCAACTCGCCGACGGTCTTCTGACGGAGCATCGGCTCTCACCCCACCGACGGTTTCGGACTCCGACACGGGTGAGGGGGAAGCCGCCGTGCCGAAGACCGCCCCGTTCGACGTATTCCTGAGCCACAACAGCGCGGACAAGCCCACCGTCCGGGCTCTCGCCAAAGCCCTCAAGCAGCGGGAGCTGAGGGTCTGGCTCGACGAGTGGGAGCTGGTCCCCGGCCGGCCGTGGCAGGAGGGGCTCGAGAAGATCATCGGGTCGGTTCGCTCGGCGGCGGTGCTGGTCGGCAGCGACGGCCTTGGTCCGTGGGAAGAGCCGGAGATGCGGACCTGCCTGACCCAGTTCGTCAAGCGGCGGTCGCCCGTGATCCCGGTCTTGATGCCCGGTGCGCCGAAGGAGCCCGCTCTGCCGCTGTTCCTGGCGGAGCTCACCTGGGTCGACCTCCGCGGCGGCCTGACCGACGAGGGCCTGGACCGGCTCCAGTGGGGCATCACGGGCAAGAAGCCGTAGCGGAGCCCTATGGAGTACGGCGGCAACGACGCCGCTTTGGTTCTGCCCTCGACGTCTGCGGCCGCGCAGTCTCGCGGCCGGAAGCTAAAGCGGCGTCGGAGCCCGCCGTGGCGGTCATGCCGCCGCACTCCAGAACAGCCCACCACGGGTTTGCCGTTCGCTGGGCTCGCGGCTGCACCCGCGAGTACCGCCAGACGCCCTGCGGGCTCCGGAAACGGCCGGGACCGTGGGAGTGGCCCCGGCGTGGAACCCGCCCATCGGCCGGAACGGGCCGGCCGGCGCGCGGCCGACTCGTGGCATGGGCGTCTCGCCCATGCGTCGCAGGGCCATCCTGGCCCTGCATCCGCCCCGCCGCCGCGGCCAAGACGGCCACGGGGCGCACGGGCAAGATGCCCGTGCCACGATTCGCGCCCGGCCTTCCCGGACATGCCCGACACCCGCGGACGGGTGCTGGCATGGCACGAGCGGCAGCCTTGGTATGGCGCTCGCCCAACTCCGCCGAGGGGGCTGCCTGGAAACCAGTGACGTCTGCGCTACGTGCCTCCGGCCTTCCGAGCGGGTATAATCAGCCGCAAGGCGATTCGTTCTCTTCGGGTGAAGGCCTGTCATGTCGCTCAAACGCAAGCTTGGCTTCTGGGACGTGTTCTGCATCGCCGCGGGGGCGATGATCAGCAGTGGCCTGTTCGTCCTGCCGGGGCAGGCGTTCAAGATCGCCGGCCCGGCCGTCGTGATCGCCTACGCATTGGCGGGGCTGATGGTGATTCCGGCGCTGCTGTCCCAGGCCGAGCTGGCCACGGCCATGCCGAGAAGCGGCGGGAGCTACTTCTTCATCGAGCGGAGCATGGGCGCGCTGCCGGGGACGCTGGCGGGCCTGGCCAACTGGCTGAGCATCGCGCTGAAGAGCGCGTTCGCGATGATCGGCATCGGGGCGTTCGCCCGGCTGATCTGGCCGGACGCGGAACTGACCGAGGCCGGGTGGGAATGGCTGATCAAGTTCGTGGCCATCGGCGGCTGCCTCGTGTTCACCGTGCTGAACATGCTGAGCGTGAAGGTCACCGGGCGCGTGCAGGTGGTGCTGGTGGCGGGGCTGCTGGCGACGCTGGCGGTG
>Ga0272441_10003068_pt1 | contig 32614 bp, 18 predicted proteins | sample SSMProp6N_FD_193582 | JGI IMG/M metagenome (GOLD analysis project Ga0272441, IMG submission 193582) | Marine sediment archaeal communities from Little Sippewissett salt marsh, Falmouth, MA, United States - SSM-Prop-6N | ecosystem: Environmental > Aquatic > Marine > Wetlands > Sediment ... | reverse complement strand
CCTGATTGAGGTGAATAACCCGGGCATCGAACTCCACTACGACCCGATTCCCGAACCGGCGACGCTGGCCCTCGTCATCGTCGGGGCCGCGGCGATGTTCGGGCGAAGAAGGCGAGGCGCGAAGGGGTGACCTGCGTGTGAGGTGTCCTCGATTGCGTGCAAGCAAACCTCAGAAGGGAACCGAAAATGCTCCGCGTGACGTCCCCCGCAACTTCTCTGCTCTTTGCACTGGTTCTTCTTGTCACGGCTGGCGAGTGTGCAGAACCGCCACGTTATCATTGGGACACCAATAACGGTAATTGGCACACGGCATCCAACTGGAGCCCGGAGAGGGACTTCCCCAACACCCTTGATCGGATGTACGTAGACAGACAGGGCGGCGGGACTTGCGTTTTCGGCGGCACTGACGATACGGTGACGAACGTCTACGTCCAGGCGGGAAATACGCTCCAGCATTCCGACAACGAACTCACAACCTGGGGCAACCTTTTTGTGGGCTACGATTCGGGTACGGGCACGTACGCATTGACAGGCTCTGGGGCCACTCTGAGCCCCCAGAACGTGCTGCTCGGCTACGGGTCGAGCGGAATCATCAACCAAACGGCCGGCGAGTGCAAGGTTACAGACCACTTGTCAATAGGCTCCAGCCCATCAGGCAGCGTGGGGACGTACAACCTTTCTGGCGGCTCTTTGTCCGTCGGCGGGCATCTTGAATGTGGCACTTACCTCTCTGGCACGTTCAACCAAACCGCAGGCACCGTCGCGGTCAACGAGACACTATACATCGGGCAGCATGCCGGCGCTGAGGGGGAATACAACCTGGGCGGCGGCGCGCTCGTCGCACCAACCGTCATCGTGGCCAACGCGGGAAATGGGGAATTCAATTGGACCGGCGGAACCCTCTCGGGAAACAGCATGACGGTCGGCGCTAACGGCACCTTGAGTGTGGAAACGGACGTGCAGTACGCGGGAGACCTGTACGTCGATGACGGTACCATTTACGTGGCTGACGGCCATACCTTCACGGTCACTGGGACCTTCGGCGAGTCAGGTGCGAACGGGACAATCACGAAGACAGGGGGCGGCACGCTCGTAATCCAGGGAACCCAAGACCACTGCTCCGGGTGCATTCTGGACGTGACCGAAGGCAAAGTCACATTCCAGACCGATGCCGGCGGTGCAGCGCCCAACTACAACTTGGCAGTCACCGTGAGTGGAACGGCAAGCGTGGAGTTCCAGACGACGCAGCATCTTGCAGCGCTAAACTTGGAGGACACGTCTCAAGTCACGGTCACTTCAGACGGGAGCAAAGCGCTGGTAACGAAAGCTCTGGCGATAGATGAAAGCGGCGGCACGCCCACCGCCACGCTGGACCTCGCTAACAACAATCTCATCATCGATTACGATCCGACCCCGAATCCGTTCGACGACATTGCGGCCCTTATCAAGAACGGGTGGAACGGCGGCGCCTGGAACGGTACGGGCATCACCTGCGACGGCAACGCCTCGGAGTACGGTCTTGGTTTCGCGGACAACGCTGATGAGGACTTCGCCACGAAAACCTATCTCGAAGGCGAAGAGGTCGACGAAACCTGCGTCCTGGTCCGGTACACGTTCTACGGCAACGCGAACCTGGACGACCGGGTCGACTCCGCCGACATGAGCATACTATTGGGAAACTACGGGGACACCATGCCCGACCCCGACGACATCATGCCGTGGTGGCTTGGCAACTTCAATTACGACGACCGCGTCGACTCAGCCGACCTGAGCAAACTCCTCGGCAACTGGGGCGAGACCGAAAGCGGCGGCTGAAACGCAGGGCAGGAAAACCGCCCTACCCTTCCACCTACTCCTCCACCCGCGCCGCCTGGCCGCGGCGGACGAGGTACCACAGGGCCGCCATGACGAGGGCGCCGAGGGCGTTGGCGGCCATGTCGAGCCATTCGAACGACCGCCCGGCCGTCAGCGTCGCTTGGCCGACCTCCATCATTGCGCCGAGCCCGGCCGTCACCCCCACCGCCAGCAGCAGCCGTGACTTCAGATAATGCGTCGTCGGCTTCGGCCCGAGGGCATAGCACAGCAGCAGGCTGACCACGGCGAAGGTGCCGAAGTGGAGGACCTTGTCGGAATCGAATCCCCCGCCGGCCACGGGCAGCATCTCGGATTCCGCCAGGCCGAGGGCCCCGAGCAATCCGACGGCGGCGGCGACGAGCGGCCATCGCGACTCGGCCAGTTCCCCTCCCCGGCGGGGGTGCCAGTGGGCCCCGTGGGCCGTCCAGGCCATCACCAACCCGAACACCATCGCCAGCGCCAGCACGTTCGGCGCCAGCACCGCCGAGGCGTCGAACCGGAAGTACAGGAGGTTGGCGGCGAGGGCGGCGAGGCCCGCGAAGGCGGCCGTCTTCGGCCACGGACCGCGGTCCCGCCGGCCGCCACGCACGACGCGGGCGCCGAACGCCACCGCCGCCAGCAGCACCAGGCCGAGGCCCACCCACCCCACCTCCGCGCGCAGCAGCAGAAAGCCGTCGGTGTCGACGTCGTCGCCGGCCGCCCCGGGACGGCCGACGCGTCCGAACGCGGCGCGCGGCGACACGGCCCCGGCGCCCAGGCCAAAGGCGGCCCGGTCGACGGCCTGGGACTCCAGGACGACCTCCAGGGCAGCGTCGGCCTGGCCCGCCGGCAGCGGCGGACCGGCCAGCGACGTGCCGACCCACAGCCCCACCGCCACCCACAGGGCAAGCCCGAGGGCCACCGCCACGGGGCGGCGAAGGCCCAGCACACCGGGCCCCACGACCACGTAGCCGCCCAGGACCACGGCGACGGCGAGCGCGACGGCGACCGTCAGGACGACGGGCGGCACGTTCGAGGCGCCGAGGGCCACCGCCACCAGAGCCGTCGCCGCCAGCGCGATGCCCGTCCGGACGGTGACAGCCCGGTCGATCCATCCCCATCGCGACTCGCGGCGGTCGGGCCGGCGGCGGGGCATCCAGCCCAGGTGCCGGAGGACCACCAGCAGGCAGACCGGCAGGGCCGCCAGCAGCGCGGGGACGAGGCTGTCGCCGCCCAGGAGGAGGACGGGCCCGGCGCGCCCGGCGTCGTCCGGCGGATCGCGGGCCCCGCCGATCGCCGACACCACCATCCAGTACGCCAGCAGTCCCAGGCCGACCAGGACCGACCAGGTGAGCCAGCGGGCCCCTTTGCGGCCGGGGGCGGCCGACGAGACCAGCCAGTACAGGCCGGCGGCGCCGGCGGCGAGCATCAGGACGCCGGTGGCGGCCCGCGGCCGGCGGGCGTAGCGAACCAGGTACGGCGTGACCTGGCGGGGATCGGCGGAACCCCGGGCCGGTTCAATCAGCACGTTCAGGGCCTCGGCGGTTGAGGCGTCGGGCTCCGTCCCCAGCGCACCGAGCGGCAGGGGGAACGTCTGCAGCAACAGCAGGGCCAACAGGCCCCAGACGACGAGGTGGGCGGCGGACCGCAAGTGCGTCAGCGGCGACCCGAGCACCCCCGTGATGACCCAGAAGGCGTGGAGCAGGCAGACGAGGAAGAGGAGTTCAAAGCCACCGAAGCGATGGCGGTCGGCAAAGAGCGTGGGCCCCAAGATCAGCGCGGCGGCGAGGGTCACGTGGAAAAGCAGCAGCACGCCCCGGCGCAGCGGCGCGGGAGTGGGTGGCGATGGTGACGACGCCTCGGGCATGACGTTCCCGGGGACACGGTCCGTACGGGCGGCCCGTCCGGTCGGCGGGTCCCGTGACCCAAACGGAACCTCAGGTGATGTCGGACTCGTCGCCGCCCTCCGGGAACCCGCCGGACTCCGGCGGCGCCGACTGGGGCCGGGCGGAGGACGCGGCGGCGGTGAGGGCGGGGGCACGTGAAGCGGCGGTCCCGGCGTAATCGTAGTACGCCTCGTACGACTCGCGGAAGTAGCCCCCCTTGGTCGCCCGGACGCGGTTCAGGACAGCGCCGAAGAGATGGGCCCGCAGCGCCAGGACCTGGCGGACGGCCCGCTGGGCCATGCCCCTGGTGTTCTGGGCGGCCTGGAGCACCAGCACGATGCCGTCGACGAGTTCGGCCAGCATGTGGTTGTCGGCCACGACGAGCATGGGGGCCCCGTCGATGAGGACCTGGTCGTAGTCGCGGGCCTGTTCGGCGACGAGGCGGCGCATGCTGTCGGAGCCGAGCAGTTCGGCCGGGCTGGGCGGTGCGGCCCCGGCGACGAGGACGTCGAGGTTCTCGACGGCCGTGGCCTGGATCGCCTCGGAGGCGGCGTTCATGCCCACAAGGACGTTGGAGAGGCCGACGGTGTCCGGCACGTCGTAGACGCGCGAAAGGGCCGGCCGGCGGAAGTTGGCCTCGACGAGGAGGACGCGGCTGCCGGCGCGGGCCATCGTAATCGCCAGGTTCGACGCGACGGTCGACTTTCCGTCGCCGGGATTGGCGCTGGAGACGAGCAGGCTCTTGATCGGCTGATCGGAGGCGAAGAGCAGGCTGGTCCGCAACTGGCGGAACGCCTCGGCCATGAGCGACTGCGGCACCGTCTGGGTGACGAGGGCGAGGTTGGTGTCGAGCGAGAGGCGGTCGTCCTCGGAGAGGTCGGGCACGGTGGCCAGGACCGGCACGCCCACCTGGCGGACCACCTGGGCGGGGGTCCGAAGACGCGTGTCCATGAGTTCAATCAGGAGGCTGAGGCCGAAGCCGACCAGCAGGCTGAACACGACGGCCGCAATCGAATACAGCACCGGCCGGGGCTGGGACGGTTCGACGGGCGGCGTGGGCCACTGGACCACCAGGATGTTCGGGCGCGACAGGGCCGCACTGATCCGCATGCGTTCGAGGCCTTCCTGGACCTGGCTGAGGAGGCCCTGGATCCGCTGGTACTCCTGTTCGCGGGTCCGGTACTCGGCGGTGAGTTTGGCGATGCTGACGGCGGCGGCGCGGGCCTCGCCGACGCGGATCTGGAGGTCGGACTCCAGGGCGCGGGCCTGGTCGTACTGATTTTTGAGGGCGGCGGCCTGCTGCTGGACGAGCTGGTTGATGGTCTCGCTCCGCTGGGCCTCGAGGTCGTTGCGGGCGGACTGGAGTTGGATCTGGGCCCGGCGGACCTGCTCGTGCTGCCCGCCGAACCGCTGTTTCAGGCTCTCGAGTTGCTGGTCGAGGCCGGCCACCTGCTGCCGGAGGACCCCGATGGTCCGGTCCTCGCGGAGGCCTTCCATGATCTCGGGGAAGGCCATGAGGATGGGCGAGAGGTCGCTGGTTTCCTCGGCCTGTTTGCGGAGTTCCTGGAACTGATCCCAGGCGGCGGTGGCCCCGGCGAGTTCGGCCTGGGCGAAGGTCAGTTGGCGGGCGAGAGCGTTGAGGCGGGCCATCTGCTCGCTGCCCCGCTCGTCGGAGACGACGACGCTGGACTCCTCGCGGTAGCGTTCGAGGGTGCGGGCGCGGTCCAGGAGTTGCTGCTGAAGGTCGTCGCGTTCGGCCCGGAGTTCCTCCTGGCGCTCGGCGTCCGCCTCCTGCTGGTCGGTGCGAAGTTTATCGATGTATTGGGTCAGCACCTCCGTGACGATGGCCTGGATGGCCTTGGTGTCCTGCCCGCTGAGGGAAACGGCGATGTTCTGGGTGTTCGGGACGTGGGTGACCGCGAGGTCCTGGGCGAGTTCGTAGGCCGGGTTGGCCCCGCCGTACATATCCTGCTCGCCCTTGAGGGCGTCGAGGGCGTTGCGGAGGACCCGCTGGTTCATGATGGCCATCACCTGCGACTCGACGTACGACTGGAAAAGCCCGACGGGGACCTCCTGCTGGTAGCCGGCTGTCAGGGCCATCCGCTGCTGCTGGCCGGGCTCCACCTGGATGATGCCCTCGGCGGTGTAGATGGGGGCCAACTGGTGCCACGCGATGATGGCAGCGGTACCGCCCCCGCCGAGCACGATCAGACAGGCGATGATGAGCCAGATCCGCTTGCGGAAGATGCGCCAAACATCGGCCGGTTTCAGGGCCGCGGCCGTACCGAATTCCTCTCCAGCCGGCTGTTGTGACGCCTGTGTCATCTGTATTCCCTCCCGGAAGGCCCTATCGGGAACGCATTATAGCGAGTGAGTCCGTGATGCGTGAAACTTTTTTTAGCGTTCCGCGTCGATGCCGCGGCAGCTCTCGAACTCCGCGGCCCGCCCTCGCTCGTGCGGGACACGCCCCCGGCGGGGGCGCGGCGGGACGGATCAACCGGCGGTGGCAAGTTCCTCCAGGCGGCGCTGGGCGTCGGCCTTGTCCTTCTCGTCGAGGCCCATGTCGACCGCCTTGGTGTATTCGGCCCGGGCCTCGTCCGGCCGCTCCGTCGCCTGGTACGCCCGCCCCAGATGGTAGCGGGCCTGTGCATTATCGCCGTACTTGATGCTGGCCAGGAAATCCTCGATCGCTTCCTCGTACCGCTGGTCGAGGAACTCGATCCATCCGGCCGTATCCAGAACCTGCGGATGGTTCGGCACGAGGCGCATGCACCGGTTGATCAGGTCGCGGGCCCGGTTGTAGTCCTTCTTCTCGGTGGCGAGGATCCAGGCCATGTTGTTGGCGTTGGCCACGTCGGTCGGATCGATGGACCACAGTTTCATGCCCCAGTCCAGCGCCTCCTGGACGCGGCCCGCCCGGTAGAGCGACAGGCTGAAGATCCGGATGGAGGGCATGTAGGGGCGGAGTTCCGGCAGCCGGTCGGGCATGCGGCTGTACTTGGTGTCGAACTCCTTGGCCAGCGGCTCAAGGATGCGGACGGCCCGTTCGGCGCCGCCGGCCCCGATTTCCAGGGCCGCCAGTCCGGCCCGGATCGGGACGCTGGACGGCACCTTCTTCAGACCGGTGATGAGGACCTCACGGGCCTCGGCGTTGCGCTCGGCCCGGACGAGCAGGTCCGCCAGGTAGACGTACCCCTGCTCCCACTCGGGCCGGGAGAGGAGGCCGTTGCGCAGCGTGTCGAACGCCTTCTGGAGTTGGCCGGTCTCCTTGTACAGGGCCACCAGGGCCATGCGGGGCCAGACTTCCTTGGGCCACTTGTTCATGGCCTCGTGGGCGCGGTCGAGGGCGTCCTTCCGACGGTCGAGCAGCACCAGGGCCCGGACCTCGCCGGTCAGGGCCTCAGCGGACTCGGGCTGGATCTTGCGGGCCTTTTCGAAGGCCACAAGCGCGGCCTGGTAGTTCTTCTGTTTCATGCGGGCCTCGCCGAGGGCCACCAGCAGCGCCACGTCCGTGTCGAGCCGTTCGTGGGAGAGTTCCTCCAGCAGCGAAGCCGCCTTGGCGTAGTCCTCGGTGGCCATGTACTTCCAGGCGAGTTGCAGCCGGCCGGGGACGCTCGTCGGCCGGAAGTCCAGGAGCCGGCGCAGGTCGAGAATCGCCTCGGTCAACTGGACGCGGCGGGTGTTGATGTCGGCCTTGAGGAGTTGGGCCTTCTCGAACGAGCGGTCGGCCGGGTCGACCTCCGACAGGATGTCCAGGGCCTTCATCGGGTCCGGGCCCGCGTAGAGTTCGGCCAGGCGGACCCGCGCCTCGCCGTAGCCGGGGTTGAGTTCGAGGGCCTTCCGCATGTAGCGTTCGGCCTCCTGGAGTTTGCTCTGGTGGGCGGCGACGCGGCCGGCCACGACGAGGGCGGCGGCGTCGTCCGGCGCGCTGGCGATGACCTTCTCGATGGTGGCCCGGGCCTCGTCGAGTTTATCCTGAAGCATGTAGACGTCGGCCAGGCGTTTGCGGGCGAGGGAGGAATCCTTCCCCCGGCCGACGGCCTCGCGGTACGCCTCGGCGGCCTTGCCCCAGCGTCCGACGGCGGCATAGCGGTCGCCCAGCAGGATGAGCGGCGAGGGGTCGTCGGGCGTCAGTTCGGCGGCCTTCCGGAAGTAGGGTTCGGCCTTTTCCGGCGAGGCCACCTTGGCGGTGAACTCTCCGCGGATGACGTAGGCCTCGGCCTTCTCCGGATGCTTCTCGACGTAGGCGTCGACGATCTTGGCGCCCTTGTCGGCGCGCTTGGTCTCGGCGCAGAAGTCGGCGTACGAACGGATGAGCAACGGGCTGTCCGCGGCGAGGTCGTGCGCCCGCTCGAACACCTTCTCGGCCTCTTCGGGCTGATGCTGCTGCATGTGCAGCGCCGCCAGGGCGACGAGGTTATCCAGGTTCTTCGGGACGATGTCGGCGATGCGCTGGCGGGTGTCGAGGGCCTTCCGCCACTCCCCCAGGCCGGCGTGGGCGCTGGCCTTCAGTTGCAGCGCCTGGACCATGGCGGGGTTGAAACGGAGGGCCTCTTCGGCCTGGGCGAGCGCGCCCGAGAAATTGCCACGCTGCCGATAGATGCGCGAGAGCATCAGCCGGGCCGGCACGAGGTTCGGCCGGGCCTCCAGCGTCTTGTTGAGCGCGGCGGTGGCCTCGTCCCACTTGCCCCGGCTCGCCAGCACCTGCGCGAGCATGAAGTGACCCTGCGACAGGTTCGGATGGGCCGCAATCACCTTGCGAAGCAAGGCGGTGGCCTCGTCGAACTTGCCCTGGCCGAGCAGCAGCAGCGGGTCGGCGAACAGCAGTTCCGGGGCGTCCGGGTCGCTCTTCTTCAGTTCCTGGACGAGGTCGGCCGCCTTGTCGAACGCGTCGTGGCTCAGCTGCAGGAGAAAGAGGCGCTGCCAAGCCTTGCGCCAGGCGGAGGAGCCCGGCCCGGCCTCGGCCATCGCCTGTCGGAACGCCTCGTTGGCCTCGTCGTGGCGGTCGGTGCCGGCATACAGGTTCCCCAGGGTCAGGTAGTCGCCGGCGGCGGCCTTGCCCGCCTTGATCCGCTCCTGGAGTTGCGCTTCGACCTCGCTGGCGGTGCCCGAGACGGCGAAGAACGAGTCCTCGGGCAGGGCGGTCCGGACCTCTTCGAGCAGGGCGTCGAGTTTCTCTTGCTGCTTCGTGCGCTGGTAAAACTGGAGGAACTGGCGATAGACGTTCGGATTGTCTTTCGCGACCTCGACGGCCTTGCGGTAGGTCTTTTCGGCCTCGTCGTTGCGGGTCATCCGCTCCTGGATGGTGGCGGCCAGGAGGAGCGGGTCGGGGTTCTCGGGGGCCTTCTCGGCGGCGTCCTGGGCAACGCGGAGGGCCTTCTCGGCCTCGCCCCCGAACAGCAGGGCCCGGGCCAGGTGGAGGCGGGTGTCGGTGTCGCCCGGGTGCCTCTGGAGCACCACGCGCGCGGCCCGGACCACCCGGTCGAACCGCCGAAGCCGCAGTTCCACCTCGGTCAGCGTTCGCCAGGCCGGCGTCAGGGACGGGTGCTCGTCCACGAGGTCCTGGAGGGCGGTCTCAGCGGCGCCGAGTTCGCCCGCCAGCAGGTACGCCCGTCCGAGCAGGAGTTTGGCCTGCGGGCCGTGCTGCTTCTCGACCGCCTGTTCCAGGAACGTGATCGCCTGCCGCACCTGCCGTGTCACCAGGGCCCGTTTCCCCTTGAGGAAATCGATGGAGCCGGCCGCCCCCTGCCGCTCCACGTCCAGGCCGTCGAGGCGGGCGATGATCTCGTCGGCCTTCTGGAGTTCGCCCATCTCCACGTGGATGTCGGCCTTCTGGGCCAGCAGTCCGATGGAATCGGGAATCGCCTCGATGCCGCGGGCGAGCACGTCGACGGCCTTCTGGCGCTCGCCCTCGATGCGATGGATCCCCGCCAGGCGCAGATACCCCTTCTCGGCGGTCGGGTCGGCCTCGATGGCGCCGGTGAAATACGTCTTGGCCGCCTCGAGGTCGGGTTCGCGGACGGCGGCCTCACCGAGGGCCACGTAGAGGTCGGCGCTGGGGCCCACGACCTCCAGGCCTTTCTTGAGCACCTCGATGGCCTCTTCGGTGCGGTCCTCGCTCATCAGGAAACTGCTCTTGAGAAGATAGGCCTCCGGGTCCTTCGGGTTATTCTGCATCGCCAGGTCAACGGCCTGCTCGATCTTCTCCGGCCGGTCCAGGTTCCGATACACCAGGGCAAGCACGCGGTACGTGGGCAGGAGGCTGGGTTCGCGCTCGATGCCGATTTCGCAGGCGGCGGAGGCCGCCTCGTAATGCGGGACCTTCTTGGATTGGATCGGCTCCGCCTCCGCCAGGCCCAGGTGGGCCCGGGCCTCCCACAGATACGCCCGGCCGTAGGACGGGTCCAACTCCTCGAGCCGCTTCGCCTCCGTCAGCGATTCCTTCCAGTAACGGAGGGCCACGTAGAGTTCGGTCAGTTTCCGCTGGGCCTCCTTGTGATCGGGCTGGAGATGGACGGTGGCGCGATACGCCTGGATGGCCTGGCCGGCCTGGGGCGGCGTGAGTTTCAGCGCGATGTCGCCCATCAGTTCGGTGATCTTGGGGTCCTTTCCGCCCCCGGCCTTGGTGGCGTTGCGGATGTCGATCCACGCCTGCGCGTACTCCTTCGCCTCGAACGACTCCTGGGCCTTCTGGTACAGCACGTCCGGGTCGGCGCCGGAGAACCAACCCTGGGAAAAACTGAACGCCACCAGCCCCAGCGGCATCACCACGAAGATGAGCACGTACAGCAGCAGCCGGGTGTTGAGTTTTCTGGCCATCGGTTATCCGCCTCCTTCCGACCTCTCGAGGTCGGGGTAATATTCCTTTTCCAGCAGCGGGATGAGGGCGTTCAGGAACTTACGCCCCAGCACGTACGGTTGGCTGGAGCGGTCCGTGGCGCCCTCGGCCTCGCCCCACGGCACGAAGACCGACACCTGGGTCTGGGAGAAGTAACTGCCCTTCCGCCCGATGGCGCCGGTGGTCGCCAGGATGCGGGCGCCCGCCCGGCCCACCGCGTACGTCCCCCCGATGTTGAAGTACTGAAACATGAGGGCGCCCGTCGGCGGCATGCCCTGCCCCGGACGGAACAGAATGACGTTCGTCTTGAGTTCACTCCCCGGTTTTGTGGGGTGCGGCAGGGATTCCTCGCTCCGCGCCTCGATGCGGTAGCCCGCCTGCGTCATGCACACCCACGGTACATGAGGAATATTCGTCATCGCGTTGGCATTATACGCAACAAAAACCAGGACGTGGTAGGGCGACTCGGGCGAAACGAGGGTCAGATTCAGGTACTCATCGGCCCCCAGCATGGCTTCGGTGGCCTCGTCCAGGTCCTCGTGTTCCCCCTCCCAGCCGGGCATTTCGGCAAGGAGGTCGTCGCGCAGCCGGGTCAGCGGGCGGGCGATCGGCACCGCTTTCGGCGGAGGCGGCTCCCAGGCCATGAAAAACGCCGCCGCCACCCCCATCGCCGCACAGCAGAGGCCGTACTGCGGCAGAGGCCCCAGCCGCCGGGCCGACCCCACGTACGCCCCCAACGCCGCCAGCGATACCGCGAACCGCGCCACCGGCATCCTGTCCAGAGTCACCGCCTTCGGCGCGGTGGCCAGGAGCAGGTACACGACCGCCGCCGCCGCCACCACCAGCGCCCACGGCGACCGCAGGAGGCGGATGCCGACCAGGACGAGGACCGCCGCCCCCGCAACGCCGGCCCCGGCGTCCAGGACGTCCGTCCAGACGCCGGTCGTGTCGAGAGCCTCGACGACTGCCAGCACCGCCGACGCCAGCAGCAGCGCGGCCGCCGCCAGCGGCCAAGCCGGGTTCCTCGCTGTGTCCAGTGCGTTCATACCTCTCCCGTCCCTGTCCGGGGGCCCGTCAGGCGTCCGGCGCCTCGGCGGCGCCGGCCTCGCCGGCCTCCTCGGACTCGGGTTCCTCCACGAAGAACAGGTCGATGACGCGCAACTCGACCCACATCAGGACGAAGGCCAGCCCGAGCATCGCAAACCCGAACGCCTGGTGCGGGCCACTCTTCGGATTCAGAATCACCTGGCGGAGTTCCAGCAATTGTTCGGCCGTTTCGTACCCGAAGCGGAGCCCCGAGGTCATGACCACGATGACGGCGCCGGCGACGGCCAGCAGGGCCGCCCGCCGGGGCGTGGCGATCCGGGCGAGCCGCGCCTCGCCCCCGCGCATCACGAGCAGAAACAGACCCCCGATCAGCAGCAGCAGGCCCACCCACGCCAGGCCCGACCAGGCCGTGAACTGCGGGGCGTAGGCGCTCCAGCCGGCGGCGCCCTCGGCCACGCGCCCGGCCTCGGCGTGCAGCCACTCGCTGGAGACGCCCATCAGCGTCACGCGAATGACGTTGCAGAGGACGGCGATCGGGACGCTGGAGAGCATGATCAGGCCCCGCTCCCACCAGACCCGCCGGTACATGAACGCCATCAGCACGCCCAGCGCCACGAACGCCATCAGCAGCCTGAGGCCGCTGCACGCCTCGGCCACGGCAATCTGGCCGCTCGCCAGGTACAGCACGTTGCCCTCCCGGGCCACGGAGAACCCCACCAGCGACAGGATGCCCTCCGCCCCCACGGCCGCGGTGCGCTGGAGCGGCAGGGCGATCCCCTCGTAGTACTTCGGGCTCCACGGGATCATCAGGCCGAGGTAGACCACGGACACCCAGAGGGCCTTGAAGACCTCCCATCCCAGGACCAGGAGGACGATACCCGCCACGACCAGCAGGAACGTGATCTGGCCGGGGTACCCGAACATCATGGTCCGCGACCAGATGCGGAGGACGCAGCCGGCCAGGATCAGCCCCAGGCCCCATATACACGGCTGGATACGACCGGGCGGGCGTTCCTTCAGGCGGAAATGCGCCACCATCACCGCCAGGATCGGGATCAGATACCCGTGACTCCAGGCGTCGTTATTCCGCCAGATCATCTCCCATTGCATCAGGGGATAGGCATACGCCGTTCCCAAAAGGCCCAACAGGGGGACCATCATCAGGACGATGCGCGGCGTCAGCAGCCGGTTCCAGTCCCACTCCCGCACCGCATCTCCCGACTTGGACCTTGGGGGCATGTTGCGCGTTGCCGTGCGACCATCACCCAATGGGGTTCTCTCCGAGGCGGCCTCGGGCCGATGCCCCCAGCCGCGACGGGTCAGCCGCACGCCGCGTCGCTTGGAGCCTGTCCAAATCACCCCTCGTCGGCCCAAGGCCGAGCGAGGCGGCCGCAGGCAAGGAAGGCGAAGCAGCCAGCCCGTGTCTCCGGGCTGTCGATGCAGCCCGACGCCGCGCGCCCACGCCGCAGCCGGCCGACGCCAAAGGCTGATTCGAACAGGCTCCTAGAACGGCGTATCGAAGATGGGGCTGATATCGTCCGTCCACGGATAGAAGTCCGCGTAATTCATGTCGTACACGAACCCGAGACCGTACGTGGCCCGGAACGCGTTCCGCAGCACGGCATTGTAGACCGCGCCCTGGTCCGTGCCCACCCGGATCTGGTCCTCCGGCTGGACGTAGAAGTCCGGCGACTCGCCGCGCGACACCTTGCCCAGGTCCACGTAGATGATCTCCTCCTCCGTCTCGGAGATCCGGCGGACGAGTTCGGTGCGCCAGGGGACGGCGACGGCCGTCAGCCCCCCCGCCGCCGCCACCGCCTGGAGCAGGGTGATCTTGCGGCCGGTCAAACTGTAGACGCCCGGCCGGGCCACCTCGCCGGCCATGTAGAAGTCGCCGATCGGCGGAGACGGGATCGTCACGATGTCGCCGTCCCGCAGCACGACGTTCTGGGTCGGGTCGCCGGCCTGGAGGGCCTCGACGTCGAACCGGATGATCCGGCGCAACTGCCCGCTGCCCTGGATGACGCCCAGCCGGCGCAGTTTCTGTTCCAGGTCCAGGCGGGTCTGGTCCGCCAACGGCGGCTCGGCCTCTTCGCCGGTCATGGCCAGACGGACCGGTTCGGGCTCGGGTTTTTCGGCCGGCTTCTCGGCCGGCTTCTCGGCCGGCTTCTCGGCCGGCTTCTCGGCCGGTTTCTCGGCCGGTTTCTCGGCCGGTTTCTCGGCTGGCTTCTCGGCGGGTTTCTCGGCTGGCTTCTCGGCCGCAGGCTGGGCCTCGGTGCCTTCCGGCGCCTTCGGCTGGACCTCGATCCATTTGCCGTCCGACCAGATCCAGCGGCTGAGTTCCTCGTCGTCGCCGGCCGGCGCGGCGCGGGCGCCCTCGCCGGCGGGCGGCTGCGGCGGCGCCGCCGCCAGCGTCCCGGCGGCCGGGCCGGGCAGACGGTTCGCCTCGGCCGCCTCGAGCCGGCGGACCTCGGGCATCTGCCCCTCGGCCATGCGCTCCAGAAGCATCCGGACCTCGGCCGGGTCCGTGCCGGCGAGCGCGCCGGCGGCCGACGGATTGCTCTCGGCGGGCTGCGGCGCGACCGACGCCGGGTCGCTCTTCGTCTTCTCCTCGGCGGGCTTCTCGGCAGGGGCGGGCGCCTCGGCTGCGGGCGCGTCCGGGGCCGTCGCCGACGGCGCGGCCTGGCCGCCTTCCTTCGGCGCGGCGGGGGCCTCGGCCGGGGCCGCAGGCGCGTCGGCGGCCGCCGGCGCGGCGGCCTCACCTGCTCCGGCAGCGCCTTCCGTCTTGGCGGGTTCGCCTTCGGCGGCTTCGCCCTCGGGCGGAGGCATCTCGCCTTCGAGCATCAGCAGGTCCGCCTCGTCCGGCGAGTACTCACGGATGACGTACCCGTAGTCCTCGGTCAACTGGAGAATGCCGCCCGCCATCGCCACCAGTTCGAGCACCGTCATGTCCTGCTTGCTCATCGGGTAGATGCCGGGACGGGCCACCCCGTTGAGCATGGAGACGTTCAGGTTCCGGTACTCGGTCACGAAGATGGTGACCTGGGGATCGACGAGGTACTCGGGTTCGAGCAGGTCCCCGAGTTTCTCTTCCAGGCCGCGGGTCGTGAGCCCCGCACACTTGATTGTACCGAGATACGGGAACGTGACGCGTCCGCTCTGGCTGACGCGCTGGCGGGTGATGTACGGCTGCCCGGGCTGCATGAGTTCGAAGACGGTGATGTCGATGAGGTCGCCGGAGGCGAGGATGTAATCCTCTTCGGGCGATTCGAGGTCGTCAGGGGTCGGGCCGGGGAACTGTTCCTCGGGCTCGACTTCCTTCTGGATCCAGTAGTTCTCGGACTTGACGATCTGGTTGCGGATCCGCTTGGGGTCCCGGACCACCCACATGTTCGGCTGATAGCCGGTATAGCGGCCGAGTTCGTTCTGGCCGCACCCGGACAGCACCAGCCCTGCGACGGCGGCGGCGATCACGACCTGGACGCATCTGCGTTGGCCCATGCTTGATCCTCGCTTCCTTGGCCTGCTGGTTCCTGACTGGGCGGCGCCTCCCGGCCGGTCATGCCGGTGCACGCCGCGGCCGTCGGCGGCGGGTGCCTTCCCGCCGCGACGACGCGCCCCATCCCCTCCGGCACTACGATGGGCGCGGCCGTTATTGTACAGGTCGGTCCCCGGGTGTCAAGAAAACCAGCGCCTCGCTCATCGCCATGTCGCCGGGGATACGGGGCGGCGCCCGGTCGGGGAGGATATGCGTATCCATCGGCCGTCCGGGCAACAGCTCTTGAACCCCAATCCCCGCCCCCGCCGACGGCCCTATTAGTACCGCAGGACGGGTTCGCCGTCCAGGCCGAAATTGACCACGTTGTAGGCCTCCGGCGCGCACGCGTGGCCGGGCGGCCGGCCCAGCCAGCCGTGCCGGCAGGCGTACGCCTGGGGCGGCACCCAGTCGAGTTCGCCGTCGGCGTGATGGTGCGGCCCGAGGAGGTTCCGCAGCCCGGTGGTGAGAATGACGGCCAGTTGGTTCCGGCCCTTCTCCAGGAGCCCGTCGACGGAGACCTCCCCGGGGCACTGCCACACCGTGCCGGCCTCGTGCCCGTTCACGACCACGGTGGCGGTCACCGCCTTGAAGGAAGGCAGTTGGAGGACGGCCCCTTCGCGCGGGGCGTGCGGGAGCGTGACCTCGCGTTCCAGGACGAGGCGGCCGGTGAAGAACGGATACCCCGCCCGCACCAGGTCCGTCCCGGTCAGGCGGTCGGGCTCGTCGACGAGCCTGGGCCGGCCGAACATCCATCGGCTGCCCCCGTCGCCCTGGCGGGTGCCTTCGGGGAAGTCGACCGCGAAGTCGCCGACGAGGTAGACGGCCTCGAGTTCGGTATCGGCGGCGGCGGTGCGGAGGGCCCAGCCGCCCGCCCGTCCCGTCAGCAGGGCCCGGCGCCTCGGGTCGATCTGCCACGGCCGGCGCAACTCGATCGCGTTCGGCCCGTCGCGGACGTACCGCGTAACGTCGGTCCGGCGGAGGGTGGCGTCCCAGTAGGCGCCGGCGTCGTTCAGGGGGGTGCGCATCTCGTTGTACCACAACTCGTGGGCGGACGGGTCCTCCACCACCAGGGCGAACCGCCGACCCGCCAGGTCCGACACGCCGCATGCGAACTCGAACCGTAGCGTCACGGGTTGCTGACGGTCGCGGCGCATCAACTCCTGCTGGATGTCGACGATGGGCATCGGGTCGGAGTACGGCTCGTCGTCGGTCCGCCACTGGGCGGTGTCGAGGACGAGGACGTTCGGGTCGAGCCGGCGGATGCGCCATCGGCCCTTGAGGACGTGCTTGCGTTTCGGCCGGGCGGGCGGGCCGGCGATGAGCCCTTCCGGCGCGTCCGGCGGACGGACCACCAGCAGCAGGCTGCCTCGCGGCGGGAAGGTGTGCGAGAGCGTCATCCCCTGCTTCCGCGCCCGGGCCGTCACCGGCCGGTACTCGCCCGTGCCGGGGTCGAGGACGAGCGGCGTGCCCGAGACGGGGATCCGCAGGCGCGCGCGGACCTGCTTCGCGCGGTCGGTGTTGACGAAGAAGAAGACGTGGTCCTCCCCCACCGCCCGCCAGTGGGCGACGACGGACGTGGCGTCGGTGCGCTTGCCGCGGACCACCTCCAGGTCGGGCTTCAGGGCGCGGCGCAGCGCGGTCCGTCCGCGCGCCGTGCCGGCGTCCGTTCGCTTGCACCGCTTGGCGAGGGCGGCGGGGGCGTCGGACGGCTGGCCGTCCACGTGCTCGGGCACGCAGCCGGCGAAGACAATCGTCCCGCCCGACTTCTTCAGCCGCTTCAGCAGCGCAAGCGTGCTCCGCCGGAGGTTCGTCGCGTCCGGGACCACGACCTTGTGGTACCGGTGGTTTCCGACGACGAGGGCGCCCTTTTTGACGGAGGCCTGGCGTTCCAGGACGAGTTCGTCACCGAAGTGGAAGTCCACGTGGACGCCCAGGAGGAAGTCGACCAGGCGCGAGAGGCTCTGGTCCAGGGCCTGGACGGGCCCCTCGTCGATGGGGCTGTACTCCGCCCACGCACTGGAGGCCGGATGCACGACGAGCACGTCCACGACGGGCCGGCCGGCGGTCAGCACCGCGGCGAGGGCGGCCATGTACTCATTCCACAGATGATAATACGGCCACCAGGGCTGATGGTAGTGGAGGCTGGGCGGGAAGCCGCGTTTCCGCACGCCCCGCAGCGAGAACGTCGACTGGTGCGTGCACACCAGGTTCACGCCGAGGGCGAACTGCCATTCCGCCAGGAACCGCATCTCGTCCAGCGTCAGGGCCCATCCGGCGCCGGCGAACGATTCGCCGACCACCCGCTCGCGGCCCGCCTGGACGGCCGCGCTCGCCGCCTGCTTCACCGCCACGGCGCTCGGGTCGGACCGGCCCGGCACCTCGACGCCCGGCACGTGCATGTACTCGTAGTGCGGCATGGCGGCGCCGATGTGCTGGACCTGCTCCAGGAGCGTGTCCTCGCCGGTAAGGCGGCCGGTCAGGCGCAGGCCATGGCGGTCGCACCACTGGTACACGGGCATCGTCCACGCCAGCAGGAAGAGGCGCGTGACCGTCTCATAGAAATCGAAACGGACCTTGCGGTACTCGCCCACGGGGTAGAACAACTCGGGCAGGTGGTCGACAGGGTCGTAGTCGCACGTCCGTTGGAAGTACCGGACGAGGTGCGGCGACCAGGGCAGCCGGTGCCCGGCGCCGGCGTACTGCGGCTGGTCGGTGAAGATGCCGGGGATGCTCCGGCCGAACTCGCCGCCCACCGTTTCCTGGTACCGCTGGTGGGTGGCCTTAAGGAACGCCTGGGTGGCCTCGCGGCTGAAGACGTCGACGTTTTCGTCCACGCGGTAGACGAAATGGAGGAAGGCCTCGTCGCGGCCGGGGGTTCGCCCGCAGACGGCCCGCGGCTGGGGCACCCGCTGGAACGACGCATAGGCGTCCTTCCCCTTCTTCTTGCCGACGAAGACCGCGACGGTGCTTTCGGACGGTTCCCACCCTTTGCTGGTAATCGGCTCGACCACGAGGTGCTTCTGGCGGAAGGTCTCGCGGCCGGTGTAGACGCGCCCCGAACAGGACCCGCTGGGCGAGGTGTCCTCGTCGTACAGCCAGGGCGTGACGCCGGTGTGGGGCCCTTCGTCGATGGCGTGTCGGACGGCCTCCATCCACTGGGGACCGAGGTAGGTCTCGGCCAAGCCGCGGGCGGCGCGCATGACGTGGCCGCCCACGCCCCCGCGGGCCATCTCGCGAATCTGCCGGCGCACTTCCTCCGGCTCCAGCCGGTCGTTCCACGACCAGAGGGTGATCGGCCGATACTCCTGGCCGCGGTGAGCCGCTTCGGCAAATCGTCGCAGCAAATCCATCAGGGCGACCCTTTCTCGCCCAGGTCCTCCACGGCCGCGCGGAACACGTTTCCGCGGTGCTCGTAGTTCTCGAACATATCCCAACTGGCATAACCCGGCGCAAGGAGAACGGTGTCGCCGGGTCTGGCCAGGCGGGCCGCCTCCCGGACGGCCGAGGGCAGGTCGTCGGCCCGGACGGCGGGCGGGCCCTTCGGGCCGATGGCCTCGGCCAGGGCGTCGGCGGTGGCCCCGATCAGCACCACCGCCCGGGCCCGGCGTCGGGCGGCCTCCACCAGCGGGGCCGGGTCCAGGTGCTTGTCGTACCCGCCGGCGATGAGGACAACCGGTTCCTCGAGCGCCTCCATCGCCACGACGGCCGACCGCGGCGTGGTGGCCTTGGAATCGTCGATGTACTGGACCCCCGCCACCGTGCCGACGGGCTGAAACCGGTGCGGCAGGGGCTCGAAGGCCGCAGCCGCCGCCAGAATCTCCTCGGCGGGCGTGCCGAGCGCGCGGGCGGCGACCGCGGCCGCCAGCGCGTTGGCCAGGTTGTGCCGGCCGCGGAGCCGGAGCGCCTCGGACAGACAGACCCGCTCCTCGGCCTCCGCGACGCGGAGGACGGCCTCGCCGACGTCGAGAAAGGCGCCCGCCTCGACCGGCTCCTCCAGGGAATACAGGAGGACGCGGCCGGGGGTCTCGTCCGCCCAGGACCGGACTTCCGGGTCGGCGGCGTTCAGGACGGCCAGGTCGCCGGGCCCCTGGAACCGGAGGATGTTCTTCTTCGCATCGATATAGGCCGCCATCGACCCGTGCCGGTCGAGGTGGTTCGGGGCCACGTTCGTGACGACGGCGGCGTGGGGGCTGAGGCCGTGCGGGCCGAGGTCCTCGAGTTGGAAACTGGAGAGTTCGAGGACGACGGTCTCGTCGGGCCGGATGGCCCCGAGGTCCTCCAGGAGGCTCTTCCCGATGTTGCCGCCCACGCGGGTGGGGCCGCCGCGGGCGAGCATCGTCCCCAGCAGCGCGGTCGTCGTGCTCTTGCCGGCCGACCCCGTCACGCCCACCAGCGGCGCGGGACAGGCGCCGGCGAAGAGCGTCATCTCGGCGGTGATCTCGGCCCCCGCCCGGCGGGCCATCTCCAGGTACGGCGAGGTCTTCGCCACGGCCGGGCTGACGACGACGGCGTCGGCCTCGGTGAAGTCGGCCGGCTCGTGGCCGCCCAGGTGCAGCGTGACGGGCAGTCCCTGGAGGGCCTCGACGCTGGGACGGAGGGCATCGGCGGACTTCAGGTCGGTCACCGTGACGCGTGCCCCGTGGCCAGCCAGCGCCCGGGCCGCCCCCACGCCCCCGCCGAACAGGCCGAGCCCCATGACGGTCACGGCCTTGCCGCGAAAGCGGTCGAGGACGGTGGGCGTCGATCCGGACACCGATGGGTTCGAGAGAGGGTCCACAGCAGCGTCCGCCAGGGTTCGCGGAAACGGGCCGGGGCGCCGACCCCTCGGCCGGGCCGCGGCCGGGACGGGGACGATCAGGTGGCGGCGGCGCGCCGGGCAAGAGCTTCGGCCAGGGCGGCCTTGGTGTCGATGACGGCCACCTCGATGGCGTCCTCCCAATTGACCTCGCCGAGATGCTGGTACGCCTCCTGCTCCCACGCATAGATGATGCTGCGCGAGCAGGTGACCAGGGCGCCCCACCCGTCCTCATGGAACGCCAGGGCCGCATCCACCATCGTGCCGCCCTGCACCCCCACGCCGGGCACCAGGAGGAGGCTGTTCGGCATGAGGTCCCGCAAGAGACGGGTGTCGTCGGGATAGGTGGCCGGCACGACCGCCCCGACGAGGCTGTAGCCGGAGTCGCCGACGCAGCCCGCCTGGTTCGCCCAGTCGTTGACCTTCTCGGCGACGCGCTCGAAAAGGCGGCGGTCCTCGTCGTCGCGGAAATCCTGGAACTCCGTCGCCGACGGGTTCGACGTCCGCACCACGACGAACACCCCCTGCCCGCCCGCCTTGGCGACCTCGACGAACGGCTGGACGCCGTCCACGCCGAAGTACGGGTTGACGGTGACGGCGTCGCAGGTAACGGTGTGCTCGGCGTCGCCCTCGCCGATGAAGACCTCCTCCAGATGGGCGGTGGCGTAGGCCCCGGCGGTGGCGCCGATGTCGGCCCGCTTGACGTCGCCGATGACGATGAGGCCGCTCTCGTGGGCGTAATCGACCACGTCGAAGTAGGCGCACATGCCGTACGGGCCGCACCGCTCGAACGAGGCGCTCTGGACCTTCACGCAGGGCACCTGGTCGGCGACGATGTCGATGACGCTCTGGCAGAACTCCCTGGCGGCGGCGGCCTGTTCGCTGAGCCGGCCGGGGCTCTTGGAGGCGATTTCCCGGATCTGCTTCGGCAGCCGCTCGTACATCGGGTCGAGCCCGACGCACAGGGGGGCCTGTTTTTCTTCAATGGCATCCAGGCACCGGTCGGCAAAGTTATCAGCCACGCTGTGCTCCCTCCGGGATGGCTGTGCAAGCCCTCTCATGGCCCTGTCATGGCAAAAGCGGCCCGCAAGCCGCTTCTTGGTGAAACCGGAAGTCTAACAGACGGGCGGCGAAATGCAAGTATATTCCGCCGTTGGAGGGACCCGGAAACGGGCCCCAGGCCACGAAATTGGCGGTCGCCTCAGCCGCCCAGGCTGTCGAGCAGGGCCGCCAGGCGATCGTTGATGGAATTCTCCTCGGCGTTGAACGTGCCGGCCAGGTACGCCCCCACGGGCGGGGCGACGGCCACGTTCTGCTCGGCCGGATTATCGCTGTTCTCCAGGTATCCCTTGTAGGCGGTGTAGGCGGCGCTGGCGTCCACGCTCGTCGGATACCGGATGACGAAGAGGTGGTTCAGCACGTCCTCGCGCGTGGTGGGGTACCCCATGATGGCGACGTCCGTGTCGCTGCTGAGGTCGAGCATGCGGGCCATCGTGGTCGGATCGCCCTTGGGCACGAAGTCCAGCGAGGCCAGCGTCTCGAACGCATGCAGGTAGTACCGCTCGCCCTGGACCGAGCCGAGGGGAAACGTCTCGAGCAGCGCCGGCCGGTAGCCGGGCGAGGTGATCTGGTCGGCCACCCACCGGGCGAACTCCATGAGGGCGGCGCTCGCACCGGTCGACCCGCCGCACGAAAGCGAGACGAAGTACGAGCCCTTGACGAAGCCGAGCGCCTTCGGCCCCATCCGGGCGGCCAGGCCGACGAGCGGATACTGGTCGCCCTCGGCCTCGACGCTGAAGATGCCGAACGCCTCGGACGGCGTCTCCATGCGGAAGAGGCGGACGGTCATCGTCTCGCCCCCCTGGCCGCGCACGTACGTCCGCTTGGCCGAGGCCACGTACTCGTACGCCCGGTAGGTGCGGGCGGCGTCGGCGAGGTCGGCCTCCAGGGCCTCGACGCCCGTCTGCGCGTCGGCCGACGGACCGTACACCTGGACGGGGCCCTCGGGTTTCCAGTTGGTGACGTCGGCGGCGCCGGGCAGGAGTTTGACGAGGTCGGCGTGGGGACCCTCGGCCGTGGGGGGCGCGCCCTCTTCGGTCTCCCCTTCCTCGGGCGGGGTGGTCTTGCAGCCGCCGAGGGCCAGGAGCCCGACCGCCGCCATCAGAACCGTCCATCGCCAGAGCCGCGCGCGTGTGCGTTGCATGACAGGCCTCCCTCCCGATGAGCCGTCTCCAACGGACCCTTTCCTGGGCACGAACCGGATTATAGCGCCGCCTGCGGGTGCAAGCAAATCATTTCGCCGCGGCGGCCCACCCCGCAGCGGCGCGAACGGTCGGTCGTGGGGCCCGACGGGCTCCGACGGCCACCGCCCGGAAAATGGGCTTGTCGCGTTGCAGCACCGAAGCGGTCCGTTCAATCGGCCCGCGGCTTCAACGTTGAAATGCCACAGGTCTGCCGGTCTCAATCCAGTTCTTCGAGCAGGTCGGCGGCCTCGGTCCAGGCGGCGTGGTAGGTGGTGTCGGGCGGTCCGTCGCAGGTGGCCAGGCGTCGGGCCTCCTCGGCGTGTTCTCGGGCGGCCGCCTTCTCGCCGCGGGCCAGGGCGAGGCGGGCGAGTTCCACGTGGGCGTCCGCGCCCTGGAGGACGTAGCCGCTCCGCTCGGTGATGAGGCGGGCCTCCTCGGCGAGCCGCCGGGCCTCGTCGGGCGCACCCGTCACCGCGCGGAGGCGCGCGAGGTCGATGAGGATGTCGGCCTCGGCGTCCACGGCGCCGATGCGTCGGCAGCGCTCCAGGGCCTCGTTCAGGTGGCCCTCGGCATCGTCCGCTTGGCCGGCGGCGCGGAGGGCTGCGCCCAGGAGCCAGTGCCCGCGGATGTAGTCGTGCTCGACGGGGTAATCTGTGCGCGCGTCCTCGTCCGCCAGGTCGAGGGCGCGGCGGGCCGACTCGATGGCGGAATTGGGATTTGGGATTTCGGATTCAGGCGTGCTGCGCTGCCGGAGGAGGTCGCCCAGGGCGCGGTAGGCCTCATCGAGGCACTCCCCCTGAACGTCGTTTGTCTCCTTCCAATAGGCCGTTGACGCCCTCAGTTCCGTTTCGGCCTCGTCATACGCCCCGCGATAGGCCAGCAGCCGGCCCAGTTCCTGGCGCCCAACGGCCTCGTCGATCTCTGCCTCAATCTCCCGGGAGAGGGCGATGCGGCGGCGGAGGTTGGCCTCGGCCGTTCGCAGGGCGCCGATGGGAAGCTGCACCTGAGCCACGTTCCCCAAGCCGATGGCGAGGTTACCCTTGTTGCCCTGCTTCTCCGCGAGTGCGCATGCCTGCTCGAAGGCCGGCACGGCGCGGCGGGGTTGGCCGCTCAGGCCGTAGGCGTTCGCCAGTTCGTTCAGCGTCCAGGCCTGGGCGCGCTCGTCCTTCAGGCGCGGGGGGCGGTCTTCGCCGGCGGGGAAGAGCGGGCGCAGCAGGTCAATCATCAACTGGTAGGCGCCGAGTTGGTAGTAGAGCGGATTGCTGAGGCGGTCGCGGTAGAGCCTGAGCGCCTCGTCCAACTGCCCCGCACGGACGGTGTGGTGATAGAGTTCGATCGCCGGCGCGAGGTCATCGAGGCACGTCACCTCCTCCGGCGGGGGCACGGCGGCGAAGTAATCCCGCAGGCGCGTGTGGGCGGCCGCCCGTTCGGGGCCGGCCAGCCGGTCGTAGGCGTAGCGGCGGACGATGGGGTGCAGGTCGAACCGGCCCTTCCGCCTGTCGTGGTGCACCAGGCCGCGGGCGACGAGGTCGCGGAGGTCCGCATCGAGGTCCCCCTCACCCCGGTCCTCCTCCGCCAGCGCCTTGAGCGTCTCGTAGGCCACCGGGCTGCGGAAACAGGCGATCCGGCTGAGCAGGTGCTGCCGAGACGGCGAGAGGCTCTCGTAGGAGACCTTCAGGACGTGATGCCGGCGCCGGACCAGGTCGCCGCTCACGTCCAGGCGCCCGGCGGCGGCGACGTCGCCGGGCTGGTCGGAATCCCCCACGATCAGGCCGGCCAAAAGGGCGAGGCTGAGCGGATGGTAGCCGTACGGCGCGCACGCCCTCTCGATCTCGGTGTGCGTGCCGCGGATGCCCCGGGCGCGGAAGAAGGCGACGGCGTCGGCGGGCTGCAACTCATTGAGCACCCCCTCGCGGCAGCCGGCCAGCAACCCGCCCCCCTTGGCCTCCAGGACGCGCGGCCGGAGCCGCGTCGTGAGCAGCACCTTCGACCGCACATTCGGCTGAAGGGCCACGTTGTAAAGGAATAGCTCGGCCAGACGCGAGATGCAGTCGCGGTCCTTAGCCCCGCGTTTGGCCTCGTCGCCCTGGTAGGCGGCGTTCAGGCCGCCGAACGCGCGGAGGGCGCGCTCGAAGCCGTCGAGGACCAGGAGCGTGCCGGGCTCGCGAAGGGCGTCAATGAGCGTGTCGACCGCGGCCGTGGGGGTGAGTTGCTTCGCGCGGGCTTCTCCGCCGGTCAGGTAATCGAGCGTCTCGACCGTGAAGTCGTCGAACCTCGCGTCGCCCTCGTAGAAACTCCACCAGCAGGCGCGGGGCCAGTCGGCGGCCTCCACGTCGTGGGTGAGCCAGTGCCAGACGAGGGCGCTCTTGCCGAAACCGCCCAGGGCCTGGAGACTCAGGAGCGGATGGTCGGGGTCGTCGGCCAGCCAGCCGCTCAGCATCTCGCGCTCGGCGTCCCGGCCGGTGAAGTGCGGCGGCATGGGATACGGGTCGTGCAGGAACCAGGCCTCGGGGCTCGGTGCGGCCGGCGCCTCCGGCTCCGGCGGCGCCCCGAGGGCCGTCAGGAGTTGCCGCCACGCCAAGTCGTGGTCTGCCCCATCGGTAAAGTCGATGTGGGTGAGGACGGCGATACGGAGGGGCTTCTCGCAGGGAGCCTTCAGGAGCGGAATCAGGCGAAGTTCCCTATTCGCCGGATCGAGCGTCTGGGCCATGACGTTCTCGATTTCGGCCCACTCGCTTGCGATGTAGTCCGGCGTGAAAACGAGAAGGATCTTGCGGGACTCATCGATGCCGCGCTGCATTTCCTTGATGCTCGGCGCGCCGCGCGTGAAGTCCCGGAAATCGATGCAGGCCTTGAGGCCGGCCGCCTCGATGCGCTCCAGCAGTTCGCCGCGCACCCAGTCCTTGTCTTTGCTGGAGTAGGAGATGAAGACGTCGCAGTTGTATGTTCCTTCGTCCGGCATGCATTGCCCCCCATGCAGGTGGTGCCTGCATATTCTCTTCGGTCACGGCGGGCTTTGCAACGGCGTATTCCCGGCGGGCGCACCCGCCGGTCCAGGGCACGAACGCCGGAACGGCTTACGGCGTCATTCCGACGAGCCGTCGCGGAGCGACGGCGGGGTCGAAATGACGTCGTATGCCAGTGCCACCTATTCCCCCTTCGCGGCCCACGTCTTCAGCGGCTGGATCTCGATGCCGCCGAGGGCCTTGGCGTCCGGCGAGAAGGCGACGGCGAGGCCGACCTCGCGGACCTTTCCCGGCAGGCGGACGACGAGTTTCACGGCGTCCGGCTGCTGGCGCTGCGGCTTGGGCGGGTTGGCCGAGACCGTGTCGAAGCGGGCGCCCTCGGGCGCAAGGACCTGCCCGTAGAGGCGTTTGCCGTCGCGCTCCAGGACGACGCGGTCGCCTTCGATCTCGGGCCTCGCGCGTGTGACCATGCCCCAGAGGACCTCGACGGGTTTGTCGGCGTAGACCTCGTCCTGGACGAGGACGACGCGCCGGCCCTGCATCGCCATGCCGCGATGGACCCGCGTGCACATCGGATACGCCGCCGAGAGGTCCACGACGGCCCGGGCGTCGTCGGCGCCCGCGCGGAAAGACACGACGGGCGCGGCCGCCTTGGGCGGCTGGTTCTCGCCGTCGACGAGCAGCGTGTTGTGCGACTCCGTCCGCAGGCGGTAATAGGTCCACCGCTTGCCGCCGAAATACGCCGGCAGGTTGTAGTTGTCGGACCCGAGGTCCGTGGCCCATCGGACGCCGAGGGCGTCGAGGACGAACGAGCCGAGGTCCAGGTGGCTGTGGTTGGCCCGGTTGTCGCCGCCCTTGAAGCCGACCCAGAGGGCATCGGGGTCCTCCCACGCGCTGCGGAAGAAGACGACGTGGTCCTTGCGGAAGTGCTTGTGCAGGGGCCAGCCGGCGGCCTTGGGGCTCGTGCCCTCGGCGACGTACCAGAGGACGTCCTTCGCCTCGCCGCGCATCCGCTGCCGATGGTGCCACGCGTGGACGGGCTCATCGTACACGCGGGCGAGCCAGAACATGGCCGCGTGCGCGCCGGCGCCGTCGTGGGCGTCGGCGAAGTTGAACGTCCGGTTCGTCGGCCCGACGAAGTAGACGCGGAACGTGCCGGCCTCCTCCAGGCCCGCGGCCTTCTCCAGACCGTGCATCGACCCGAGGGCGGACTGGAGCGCCGCCATGTAGTTCGACGTATATCGGAGCGTGTATCCCCAGTAGCCGGGCCCCTCGTTCCAGGACCCGTCCGGTCCGAAGTTCTTCATGGCCCCGGCCACGGCCTTGAGCCCGGAGGTCAGGATTTCGGCGGCCACGGCGGGCGCCTCGTCGGCGACGGCCAGGGCCCCGACCGCCAGGCCGCCGTTGCAGACCTGGCTCCAGTTGTGATGGGACCGGGTCCACCATCCCCACCGGGCCTTGCCGCGATAGGCGTCCAGACCGCGCGCCAGGCCCTTCTCCAGGAGCGCCTCGCGGACCGTCCGCCGCTTCCCCTCGTCCATCCAGTGGTAGAGCCAGTCGTAGCCGAGGCCGAAGGCGCACGACATCTCGGCCGTGTCGAGGAAGTGGGACGGGTTCCAGTCCTTGAAGGCGGCGGCGGCTTCGAGTTCCTTCCAGGCGCGCTCGGCGTATTTCGCCTCGCCCGTCACCAGATACACCAGGCCGAGGGTCTGGACGCGGTCCAAACACCGGCGGCTCTGGGTGAGCAGGCGCGGGCCGACGATCTTGTACTCGACGGTCTCCTTCCGGCGGAGCCAGCGGTCGGCGTCCTTCTTGAGGTCGCGGAAGACCGTGTGCCGGGGGCCGCCCGGCCGGACCGCCTGCCGGAGGGCCTTGAGGGCGTCGGGCGTGATCCAGATGCGGGGATGGCCCTGGCGCAGCGGCTGGAGGATGTCGGGCCGAGCGGCGCCGCCCCCCTGCCCCTCCTCCGCCGCCCACACGACGGCGGGCACCAGGAACAGCGCGGCCGTCGCCAAGAGACTTAGCCTATCATGCAGACGTGTAGCCATGAATGTCTCCTTGCAGAAATGTCGGATTGGCGGGCCGGGCCGGCCGTTCGAACCCGCCGGGCATCGCCCGGTTAAACCGCGCCGGCGGGGGCGAGTGTCGGACGGATCGCGGACAAACGCGGCCGTGCGCATGCCTGTGGCGCGGCAGGTCTCCGCACCCGCCGCGCCACGGCGGGCGGCATGGCCACGCCCCGGGTGGCCATGGGCCCTTCGAGGTTTCATGGCCACCCGGCGGAATCCTGGGCCTCTTCGCGCAGTTCACACTTGAATCGCCCGCGCGGGCGCGGTATACAAAGGATTCTGACAGCCGACGAGGGAGCACGGTGGCGCAAACGCTTCTCGACACGTTACGAGACCTCCAGGACGCCGACCAGCGGCTGCGGACGCTCCAGCAGCAGAAGGCTTCGCACGACCGGTCCGCCAAGGTCCAGGCCCAGCAGATCCAGAAACATCAGGACGCGCTGGAGGCGTGCCACGACCGCGAAAAGGCCGCCCGCCGCGCCGGCGACGCCAAGGAACTCGAAGTCCGCAGCAAACGCGAGGAGATCCAGCGGCTCCGGCAGCAGCAGATGCAGGTGAAGGACAACCGCCAGTACCAGGCCCTCCAGAACGAAATCAAGTTCGCCGAACTCGCCATCACGAAAATCGAAGACGATATCCTCAACGACTACGCCGAAATCGAGGAAATCCAGAAGGAAACGCAGCAGGCGGAGCAGGAACTCGCCGCCGAACAGCAGCGGCTCGACGCGTTCCGCCAGAAGGTGGAAAGCAGAAAGGCCGAGGTCGACGAGGAAATCCAGGCCTGCCGCCACCATCGCGAGGAGGTGGCCGACAAGCTCCCACCCAAGACCGTGGAGCAGTTCGAGCGGATCGCCGACCGCTTCGACGGCGAGGCCCTGGCCCCCGTCCTCCGCGAGGAAGGCGGGGGCGATTTCGTTTGTGGCGGCTGTCACATGACCGTCACGCAGAACACCTACGTCCTGCTCGCCGGCGGCGGCAACGCCGACGACAACCTCCTCACCTGCCCCAACTGCCAGCGCATCCTGTACCTGCCCGGCTCGGGCTCCCACGGGGACGAGTGATGGCCGACCCGGACGCCCCGGAACCCGAGCCGCCGGAGCCCCCGGAACTCCCGGAGCCGCCCACCGGCGAGCCGCCCGCCCACCTCATCGTCTACATCGACGGGGCGTCCTCCGGCAATCCGGGGCCGTGCGGGGCCGCCTGCGTCGTCAAGACGCCCGACGGCGAGACCGTCCTGGACCGGGCCCGCGCCTTCGGCCCCGCCACCAACAACGTGGCCGAGTACCAGGCCCTGCTCCTGGGGCTGGAGACGGCGGCGATGCTCCGGCCGCGGCGCCTGACGATCCGCAGCGACTCGCAATTGCTCGTCCGCCAGGTGGCCGGCAAGTACCGCGTCAAGAGCCCCCACCTGAAACCGCTGCACCGGCAGGCCCGGGCGATGCTGGACCCGTTCGAGACGGTCGAGATTGAACACATCCGGCGGGAGAAGAACACCGAGGCCGACGCCCTGGCCCGCAAGGCGCTGGAGACGTCCCGCAAAGTGGACGCCGACCTGCCGCCCGAGCAGCGCAAACACGCCCCGGCGAAGACGTTTCGGCTGAAGTAGGCCACGAGCCACGAGCCGCGAGCATCAAGCAACGGCCTGCGGCCGGCCTACACACCCATCCACTCATTGGACGATACGGAACCTCCCGCCGCCGGCGGCGTCCAAACCCTCGATCCCATCCCCCCTCCAGGAGAACCGCCGATGCCGCGAATCTCCCTCACCCTGTGCGCCGGATGCCTGGTCCTTGCCGCCATGGCTGGGCCCGCCCTCGGCCTCGGCGCCGACCATCCCAACGACCGGCCCGTCCAGCACAAGGAGTGGCCCGACGGGCTGGCGGAAATCATCAACGCCTACCCCCGCGTCTGCGGCTTCTTCATCAACGCCAGTGACTGGTTCTACTTCAAGGGCGACACGAAGGCCTTCAACGCCGTCCTCGCCGCGTACGCGAAACTGGAGGATACGCCGCTCAAACTCGTCCTGCACCCTGGACGCTGCCGGGCCAAGGCCCCGTGGGACAAAGACGAGGGCTCGCCGGGCGAGTGGTCCATCGCCGTCATCCGCCGAGGATGGGGCGCACCCAAGGCCGGGCCGGGCGAGACGGGCAACTACGTCGTCACGGTGAACCTGTGGCTGGGCGGCGACGTGGCCCTGGACGGACTCGACGTCCCCTTGAACGTCGACGTCGCGTCCGGACGGGAGATCGAGACGTTCGTCGTCGACCACCAGGCCAAGCAGAGCCTCGATCGAGCGCCGGCGTCCGGCCAGGGTGCCCCGGCGCCCGACGAGGCGGGCGGCGCGGAGAAGGAGTAGCCTCTCTGCCGCGCCCGCGCCGCGGCCTGAATGCTGCCGGCCGGACGAGACCGGCCGGGCCACACACGTCTTCTGTCGTCTGCGGCTCGTGGCTCGCGGCAAGAATTGACCCTGACACCCCTCCCCCTTCCCGTATAATGGACCGTGCCGGCGAGCGGGCGAGGCGGCCGTCCGTCCCCCCGGGGACGGGAGGAAAGTCCGAACTCCGCAGGGCACGGTGGTGGGTAACGCCCACCGGGCGCAAGCCCAGGGAAAGTGCCACAGAGAACAGACCGCCGATGGACCTTCGGGTCACAGGCAAGGGTGAAACGGTGCGGTAAGAGCGCACCGCCCGCGTGGCGACACGCGGGGCACGGCAAACCCCACCGGGAGCAAGGCCGAATAGGGGGCTCTTGGCGCGGCCCGCGCAAGACGAGTCCCGGGTTGGCCGCTTGAGCCGTCCGGTAACGGACGCGCCCAGATAAATGGCCGCGGCCCCTTCGGGGGCACAGAATTCGGCTTATCGCTCGCTCGCCGGCCCTTTTTTCGTTTTCGCGCATCGTCCCCGGAGTCTACCGGCCCATCGCCGTGGGCGGAGGAGGCACCCGGCGCCGTGCACCGGTTTCGTTGGGCCGTCTGCACGATTTTCTGCTTGACGGGGCGGCCAACCTGAGGTAGGTTTCCCCAGCAGCGTAGGCATGCGTTCGGCGTGTCGGCGCAGAGTGCATTTCGGAATGGACATTTCAGTTGTGTGCAGGGCAGGCGAATGTGTTCGGACCGTCGGACGGAGGGGCTCCGCCCCCGTTCGGACGGTCCTTTTCTTTTCTTGACCCGGAGTCTGGAGGTAGCAAAACATGGCTAGGGGAACGGTGAAGTGGTTCAATGACCAGAAGGGGTACGGATTCATCGAGCAGGAGGGGGGCGGCGGCGACGTCTTCGTTCACTACTCCAGCATCGCCGGCGAGGGGTTCAAGACCCTCGCGGAGGGCGAAGAGGTCGAATTCGAACTGACCCAGGGCCCGAAGGGCGCCAAGGCCGAGAACGTCAGCCGGCTCAGCGTGTAACGCCCGCGGGTTTCGATACTTCCTGCACCGGCGGCGGCTTGTCAAAGGACGCCGCCGGTTCTTTGCGCGGCGAGGCTGCTGTCCGAGCCCGGTGCGGAAGCACCGGGACATGCTCGTCCGCGGTGGCGTGTTCCACGGCCGATGGAGATGTCCGGCTGCTTCCGCAGCCGGCTTGAACGGCGGGGCCTCGAACGGCGGCCTGGTCAAGCCGGCGGCCGGCCGGATTCTCCTTGCCAACACGGGCCGGGGACGGTATTGCTAGGCCCACCGCAGCGGCCCCGACGGCCGCTGCGGCTACGTCCGTCTCACCGCCGACACACGGAGAGCCTGTCAGGAGATCGCCATGGAGCAAACGAAAATCCTACTCAGCGAACAAGACATGCCGCGCCAGTGGTACAATCTGGCGGCGGACCTTCCGCGGCCGCCCCTGCCCCCGCTCGGGCCGGACGGCAATCCGGTCTCGCCGGACGCCCTGGCGCCGGTGTTCCCGATGAACCTGATCGAGCAGGAGATGTCGACGGAGCGGTGGATCGACATCCCGGAAGGGATTCTGGAGATCCTGTCGCTGTGGCGTCCCTCGCCGCTGTACCGCGCCCGCCGGCTGGAGCAAGTGCTCGATACGCCCGCCCGCATCTATTACAAGAACGAGGGCGTCTCGCCGCCCGGCAGCCACAAGCCGAACACGGCCGTCGCCCAGGCGTGGTACAACAAGGAGTTCGGCATCAAGCGGCTGACGACCGAGACCGGCGCCGGCCAGTGGGGCAGCGCCCTGTCGTTCGCGTGCGCCCTGCTGGACCTGGAATGCAAGGTCTACATGGTCCGCATCAGTTTCGACCAGAAGCCGTATCGCCGCCTCATGATGGAAACCTGGGGCGCCACCTGCGTGCCGAGCCCGTCGCAGGAGACGAAGGCCGGCCGCGATATCCTCGCCAAGATGCCCGACACGCCGGGCTCGCTCGGCATCGCCATCAGCGAGGCGATCGAGGCGGCCGTCACCGATGAGGGCGGCAAGACGCGGTACAGCCTCGGCAGCGTGCTGAACCACGTCCTCCTGCACCAGACGGTCATCGGCCTGGAGGCGAAGAAACAACTGGAAGTGGCCGGCGAGAAAAAGGTGGACGCCGTCATCGGGTGCTGCGGGGGCGGGTCGAACTTCGCCGGCCTGGCGTTCCCGTTCGTGGCCGACAAGATCGCCGGCGACGAAATCACCATCATCCCCGTCGAGCCGACGAGTTGCCCGACGATGACCCGGGCCCCGTACGCCTACGATCACGGGGACACGGCCGAGATGACGCCGCTGCTGGCGATGCACACGCTGGGGCACGCGTTCGTCCCGCCGCCCATCCACGCGGGCGGGCTGCGGTACCACGGCATGGCCCCGCTGGTCAGCCTGGCCATCGTCGAGGGCCTCCTGGAGCCGCGCGCCTACCATCAGTTGGAGTGCTACGAGTCGGCCGTCATGTGGGCCCGGACGGAAGGGTTCATCTCCGCCCCCGAGACGAGCCACGCCCTCGCCGCCGTCATCGAGGAGGCCAAGAAGGCCAAGGAAGAGGGCAAGGAAAAGGTCATCCTGTTCAACTGGTCGGGCCACGGCCTGATGGACCTGACGGGATACGAGGCGTACTTCGCCGGCCGGCTGGAGGACTATCCCCTGCCGGAGGAGGAACTGGCCCAGAGCCTCGAGTCCATCAAGGACCTGCCGAAACCGCCGTACGCGAAGGAAAAGTAGTCGCAGCGGATGGAAACGCGTAGAATGCGGGGCCGGTGCCCAGAGGCGTCGGCCCCGTTCTATGAGGCTCCCGCGCGGCGGTCCTCCCGGGCCGCCGCGCCCGAAGGTTGTGTTGAGCCGGCGACGGCACGTCGCCGGTCGTTTTGCCGGGCCACACAAACAGGAGCAGTGCCATGCCCGAACCCATCGACGCCCACGACAGTCGCAACCGCCGATGTCCGATGCTCGGGCACCCGGTCCCGTTCTCGTACTGCCGGGCCCCCGGCCGGGA
>Ga0272441_10003066_pt1 | contig 32625 bp, 54 predicted proteins | sample SSMProp6N_FD_193582 | JGI IMG/M metagenome (GOLD analysis project Ga0272441, IMG submission 193582) | Marine sediment archaeal communities from Little Sippewissett salt marsh, Falmouth, MA, United States - SSM-Prop-6N | ecosystem: Environmental > Aquatic > Marine > Wetlands > Sediment ... | reverse complement strand
CAGGAAAATCAACAATTTTCAATGAAACTTTCCCGCCTGAAACTACAATTTTATTTGTATCAAATTGATAATTGCTTGCATTGTCAAATGGAAATAATAATTGTATACTCATATTATTTTTTTAATGATCCATCTGCATTTAATTTGTTTTCTGATATTAATTCATTAATCGCTTGTTGTCTTAATAATTCATTTTGTTTCGCAATAATTAATTGTTCTTTTGTTATAGCATCAACTTGATCCTGAATTTCCTGATCTTTTATTGCTTTTTCTTCTGCTGTCATTTCTATGATTTTTTTACCGTCTAAACTTTTTTTATAATATTTTTTATCACATTTTGGCAATTCGAACATTGTTTTTCGCTTGCCGTCAATTTTACCTTCTATCAAATTTACTGTATCGCTTTTTACATTTGCAATTACTGTTTTTTTCCTTGCGGGAACTGTTTGACCGCCTGTTATTCCTACTTCCATAATTTATCCTTATAATAATAAAATAAAAACAAGGGGGGCATTTGCCCCCCCTTTAATAATTAAACTAATTATGCTGTAAACGAACCGCAAGAATATTTTTCGCACTTGAAAAAACCTGCGCATAATTTGCAGTATTTTGTAAATTTACCTGCGTATAACTTTGCGGATTTGATGCTTCGTTGTATGATGTTCCATGCAAGCATAAAACAAAATCAACGTTAGGAACAAAATATTTGTATCCGCCATCAATTAAAAGTTCCTGATCTTCATCAACTTTTAACTGCTGTTGAAAATACATTCCCATTGCCCCTTGACCTAATAAATATGTCGCGTACTGCGTAGGCGTTCCCGCAACTGTTGTGCAATAATCGGATACAACACAAATTAAACCGCGAACCGTTGGAACTGAATTTGCCGGGGGTGTATCGCCAAGATTAATTCTTGATGAATAACCCGAACCCGGATCAAGAACATTTGCCATTGTTTGATATACAATTGCGCCCGCATTATTCAGATCTTCAAATGTTTTTGAATGCATTAATGCATATTTTAACATAGATGATTTATCACCGATTAATGCCTTCCCTGCTCCGATTTCGGCGGTTGTTAAATTAGTCCCCAATGCTGATCTGCGATTTGATGAAGGAATCGCACCTTCAAGAATCCAAAATCTTGATTGAACTATATAATCCCGCGCCCTTTCAGCAATCCTTGTTCCCAAATTCAATGTTGATTTGTTTGCATCGCCTGTAACAAGATTATCAATCCGCTGTTCCCTGTATGCTTGCCCTGAACGCTGAACAACCATTTTATATCTTGATTGTGTTAAATTCTGCGGGACAAGCGTAACGCCTTCCCCATTCCTTGTAAATGCAGGTAAAAGATCATTAACAGGAACTTCCCAAGAGGTGCCGGGGGTTCCGATCGGGAATTCATCTGTTGAATCAAGATCGGGAATCCCAAGAAGCATATTTGCAAGTTTATCTTGTACGATATCGCCCAATACTTCAGGATCAATTATCCCTGCAATTAAACATAATCCGAATCCTTTCGGATCTTGCAACCCGGCAAGAATACCGATTGCGAATAAAAGAATTGAAAAAATTTTCATTGTAAATCCTCCGAAATGTAAAATTATTAAAATAAACATTGTGTCAATTTAATCCTATTTTACATCCGGCGATGCTTGACAATATTTATTATTTACTTTTTGCCCATAATCCGCTTATATTCAGCGGGATCCGTTTGTTTTAATTTTGTTAATGAAACCGGATCTTTTAAAAGTTCTTCTTTTGTCATGCCGTTAGGGCTTTTCGCATGATCTGTATGAACCCCGGGGGCTTTGCTATTAAACAAATATGGTTTTTCCTTTTTCAAATTTGTTACTGCTTCCTTTACCCCTGAAATTGTTCCATCATCATTGACGGTTATATCTTTTAAATCAATTAATTTAACAGCATCCTTTACATCTGCAATGCCTTCGTTTTTTGCTTCAAGCCCGATTTCGAATTCAATTGCCTTTTGATTTTTTTCTGCTTCGGCTTTTTGTGCCTTTTCGATTGCTTCATTCTTTTCCTTTTCAGCTTTTTTAGCAAGATCCTGAAACTTGCCTTGTTCTTCAAGCTTCTTTTTTTCTGCATCTTCCTGTTGTTGTTTCATTCTTGCAAGTTCCTGTTCGGCTTGATTCTTTTTTTCATTTACTTCCTTAAATCGCTCATATGGAATTTTCCCTTTTCCATCATCGGCGGGGGGCTCCGGCTCTTTTGGCGGTTGCTGTTGCGCGGGGGGATCTTGAATCTGTGTTGCGCCCCCTGCGGATGCGCCATCATCTTTTTCAAAAAACATTCTAAAAAAATTCATATTCATGTTATATACTCCTTTTTACACCTGGCGGTGGTATTGCCTTTTATTTAACATTGCCGATTAATGAATTCATTAATTCGGTTGCTTCCTTCGGCTTTGATGCAACATATTCTTCAGTCTTATAATCATATCCCTTTGAAGTATTTTTTTCAATGTCAAGCCTTACGATATAACCGTTTTTTACTTTCCGAAATGATACTGATTTTTTTTCTGCCATTTGAAGCCCCTTATAATTTTTTATTTAATTCATCCGTAATATATTTATCTAAAATCTGATCAATTTTTTTATCATCTTCTTTACTGATTCCCAAAAATTCCCGCCCCATCGCTTCATTGTATAAAGCTTTATCTTCATTAAATCCCGTAACGCCTACTTCAACAAAATTATTATTGACATTCACGACATTAACAGAATTAACCATATGAGAACTGACAGGAAGAACAGATTTCAAATTTACAATACTTCCGGATCCGCCTTCCCTGTTTTTATAATCAGCATATTTTTTTGAATACGCCTTGAACGGCTTGCCCTGCGGATCAACATTTTTGAATTCAGTTCTTCGCTTGATGCTTCCGGATAAATATACGCCAATTTTATTCAATACGGGTTGCCGTTGCTTAAAGGGGATCTTCTTTTTAAAATCAGATTTTATAACAATCTTCATGCAACCTTCTTTTCCTTTTTCTGTTCTTCGACAATCTTTAATTGACGATCAATCCCGGATTGTTCTTCTTTTGTAAGTTTATAATCATCCGGAACATTTTGCCATAAATGACGGCAATTATATCCGCCCCCGGTGATAAACGGGTTCGGCAATTGATTATTATCTGTTTTATCAATTTCGGCTTTTGTTAATATCTTCCCAATATATAAAAAACAATATTCATGCGAAACCTTCCCATCAATCGGTCCCACGAATTGAAACCGCTTCCAACCTGTTTGCTCCGCCGTTGTTGCATGTGCTGTTCGGATGAATTCCATATATGCAGTATTTGCATATGTTCCCGCGTATTTTTGAAGATCTGTTTTTTCAATTACTTGACGTAACCCGGAAACAGCTTCATCAAATGGAACATCCGATAATAATGTTGTATATAATCCTTGATATATTTGATTCGTTGCCTTCCTTCCGATATCCTGGAACGTAACAACGGAATTTTTCTGCAATTCTTTTAATGCAATCTGTGAAGGATCAAGGAACTTTACATCATAATCAAATACTTTGTATTGCCTTTGAACCGTATCAAGGATATCAGTTTCCTTTAATATAAGATCATCAACTGCATTGAAATATCCTGTATCAATTAAAATGCGATCCAATTGCGCCTTGCGTTCAAGAAGCATTTCAAAATTAACCGCTTTTAATTTATTCGTTTGCATATAATCTTGAATCATAACGGTTATACTTGTATTTACATCGTCAAGAACTTTTTTCACCCGATTTGTGAATAATTCAACATCGGAATCAATTATTTTATTTTGATTGCGCTTTACTTTTTGAAGTTCATTCCATTCGCTCACGATGTTGCCCCTTGCGTTGCGCCTTCATTATTGATTTGCTGAAATTTATTATCAAGATTTGTTTCAATCGCTGTGTTTGCATTTAATTCATCATTTATCTTTTTATTATTTTCGTATTTTTCCCGGGCGGATTCTTCATTCAAATCAGGATCATCCCGGATCATTAAATCAAGAATATTAACCATATTTTTCGATAAACGATATTCATCATTTTTTCTTTGTTCTTCCGGGGAAACCTTCGCAACAAGTTCTTGAAAATTAACACTGAAAATTGCGGTTTCGCTTATTTTATCGGAAGGATACATTGTATTATTAACTATTCGCATAATAATAAAAAGATCGTTTTCATAAATGCGCCAAAATTTAATTTGTTCATCCCGCTTTTTCTGCAATGGTTCCCGTTTTAATTCAAGCTTGAAACCTGATTCCGGTACCGCTGATTTTTTAAAATCCGCAAGGGATAATCCTTCCTGGTTCAATATACGTTCCGCTTTGTTTTCGATTTGTTGATTAAACTGTTCAAGATCCCCTTGAAAATCCTTCAAATCAAAATTGGCATTTTCGCCAATGATTTTTAAAACCGTTAGGGGATCCAATATCTGATTATCAGGAATTTTAACATCCGCGGATCCTGTAATTACTGGTTGTTTATGTGATGCATTCTTTAAATAATAATTAAATAACGATGCGATAACCCCGATTTGTTTTGTAGCTGAAAATAATCCGTTCCCGCTTGTTGTATCAAATACAGCATTTTCTAAATATGATTTATGGCATATTACAGCGGGGATTATATAATTCCCTTCAGAATCCTTGAAAGGATTTTCATTATCCGGGTTTTCCGGATTGCTGATAATATGATAATTTATATCGAACTTGAAATGATTCCCAATTACATCATAATATACAAAATGCCTATCAAGCGTTGTATTCCTTCCGGAAATTAAAACAACGCCCATGCTTGATTCTGAATCCGTTAAATCAACTTCATAAATAAATGCATCAATCTTTTTCGGATCATCCTTGTTTTGAATTACGCTGAACATATCCGGCGTCATTAAATCAACTTCAACAATGCCATTGCGGGGTTGCGCAACAAGGGCAACTTCATTGCATACATTGGTTAATTTATTGCTTTTGTCCATAATCAGATCAAGTTTGATCTTATTGATTATATTAAAATATCGTTGATTTTTCCCTTCTTTCGCATCCGATTCGTTGTCAAGCTTGCGTTCGGCGGGTTTATGATATACCGTTGATATTTCATCAATCACATATTTAACAAGATTGATTGAATCATCAATCATTAAATTTATATTATCGTAGTTTTGGGAAACGAATTGATCTGATAATTCAGAATCAATTAAATGCTTATAATTATCATAATAATAATCAAGGCGATCTTCGATATCAGATTTGCGGGTGTTTTCGGAAGATACATGTAATTGCTGTAAAGCTTCTTGAACTAGTTTATTAATAGTTTCCGGCAAATGATTTCCAATGCATCAATTTTCCTTTACTCAATTAACGTATTGGCAACGGAAGGAATAATTGTATTAATTATAATCATATATTTTAGATTTGTCAAGTATTTTTTTTAATCCAACGGCAATCGATTAAAAATAATACTTATTGCAAATCGCAATCGATAAAAAAACGATTGTTGCGATATTATACGAAACATTTCGCGCCGTAATATTAACGTATTTTTTCGGAACGCCCTTCTTGATCTTTTTTCTGTTTTCCCTGACATTATATTTCCTTTAAATATATTTTTCTATAATCTTGATAATATCTTCAGATTTCACTTTATATGTAAAAGCAATAACGGACAATGATTTTCCTTTTACCATATGATCGACAATTATTTTCAATTCCTTGTTTTCAAATAAAATCTTTTGATATGCTGTTGTAAAATTATGAAACCATGTTGTTGATGTTGTTTTATTATCCTTGCATGTTTTAACTGCTTTTTCAAAATACGCTTTATGATCTGATTGTTTTTTCATTTTATTATAGCAACCTTTGTGATGCAATGATATCCCGTTGATACAGAATCAACAATATCATCATGATCCCCGGAAGGAAAATTTGTATATTCTTTTATAAGATCTTTATTCCAATTGGCATCTAAAATATAAAAGTTCTTCGATTCAATTATTGATTCTTGCGGGGTTGCCCGAACTAATTTATCCCCGGATGTTGTTACTTTATGAACAATCCGGATCCCCAAAAGTAAATCCTTGATTTGCGTATATGCATCTTTATATGAGCCGTATGCTTCAACGGCAACATTCACATCTTCGCCATCTTTTACGGCTGTATCAATAATGATTTTATTCCTTGCTGTTGCTTCCGCCCGGATCCGTATCATATCCCGGATGTATATCTTCCGCAATGGGATATTTTTTATCCGTTCGGTTGTTACCGCCATTAAAACCCCAACGGTATAATCGGGATCATTGTTGATACGTTCCTTTTCGCTTGATGCAAGATCCCATGCCCGGATCCATTTTAAATTTATCGGGAATCCGATCATCGGGATTTTCTGAATATTATCAACTTTGAAAATATTCCCGCCTTTTAAAACAGGATCACACATCATTAATGATGCATAGGCATATTCTGACATTGTTGATTTTCTTGCTTTATACCAATCCTCATTATAACGATTTATGAAAAGGTATTTACTTTTTTTATTGCCTGGTTGTTTTTTATACTTATTATCTTCGGCGGGATAATTGATCAATTCAAATCGCGGGAAGTTCCGATCATAATCCGGGTGATTCCTGTTCATGCGGTTTTTAATCCTTCCCGTTATATCGTCAATGTGCCATCTTGTTTGAATGATGATCGTTATTGAAACCGGGGCGGATCTTGTTAAAAATGAATCAATGAATTCATCCCATACTTTCACCCGGATTGTTTCGGATTCTGCTTCTTCCCTTCCTTTTAAAAGATCATCGGCGATTCCCAAGTGATAACCTTTTCCGGTTAATCCCCCCAGGATCCCGGCGTATTGAAACCCGCCTTCAAGTTCCTTCCAATCATTATCATATTGCTTTTCAAATCCCCATTCCGTAACCGATGCAGAATTCCGGGATATCCGTAAATCAGGATACATTGCTTTGAAAACTTCACCTTGAACGATTTTATCCCTTGTATCTTTTGAAAACTTTGTAACAAGATTTGAAGCATATGAAGTAACGATTATTTCCGATTCCTGAAATATTCCTTTAAAATATGCCGGGAACGCCCGGGAAACAATCTGCGATTTGCTATGCCGGGGCGGTAACGTTAAAATAATATATGAACTTTCACCGTTCCGGAATCTTTTGATTGCCTGATCCATCCGGGAACATATATCCCGAATATGCCATGAATCAATAAATGGATCTGTTTTTTTATACCATGTTTGAATGATGAAATTATAAAGGGATCTTTTTGCAAGTTCCGCGCGGATCTTCAACGGATCCGGGGCAACGAAATTATTCAGATTCAATTGTGATAACATCTTTATTTTGTGCCTTGTCAAGTAATTTTAATAATTGATTTAATTCTTGCTGATTTAATTTTGTATAATCAATGTTATTATTATCGGGCAATTGCGGAAAAAAGATGCGAATATCTGCGGGGGATAACATCTTCAAGAATTGTATCATCAAATATGGGGATTTTTTTAATTTGTTATAAAAATTATATAAATCCTTCGGGGTGATAAAATTAACGATCGTTTGAAATATATCCCGAACATCGTTTTGACTAACAACCTTGTTGATTTTTATTTTGTTGGGGCTTCCCTTTTTCCTTCCGCCTGTCTTTTTTCGACCTTTTCGGAAATATGTTTCACTTGAGGGCATATCGTCTTTTTATCCCCTTTTTTTTCGGGTGATTTTCTTTTTTGTTACCTTGTTTTTTTGGATTTTTTCTTCTTCTTTTGGTTCTTGAATGCCATCGGAACCCCCTTTGATTTTATCTTTAATTAATCGAAAAAGCTTCCCTTTTAAATTCGCTGATTGAAAGTTTTCCGGATATCTATGCAATAAAAATTGCCCAACGGAAGCGGGAACTTCTTTTATATCTTTATGATTAAATATTAATTTTGTATCATCGAAACATACTTCATGCCCGTTTGCCCCTTCATATTGAACTTTGATCATTTCATTCATATATCCCGCCGATAATACATAAAATCTTTTCGGTGTATAATGGGATCAATCCGCTGAATCAAGCATTGTTCCCCATGCAATCGATTTGATATCCTGTGAAAATGCTTGTTGATCCCCCCGCATATATCTTGTAAATCACATAAACAGCAAGGATTGCTTTTTTCTTCATTCGCATTTGATGTTGCAACGCCCCATGCTTTATATTTATCGTATGTTTTCGGCGTTGTTGAATAATCCCATTCATATGGATCGAACATAACATGAAGATCATTGCAGATATATTTGCGATGCTGTTCCATGATCCGGCACATGGGATAATATCTAACGTTTACCCCGATGCCTTCATCTTCAAGAAGATCAATTGCTTCATTCAAATATGGTTCGACCTTTACAAGATCGGCAACCACTTCCGATGCTTTTAATTCTTTATTTTTCCATTCATGATGCGGATTGAAATTGATAAAATTAACAATTTTGGGCTTATAAGGAATCAATTCTTTTATCATTGAAACCAGTTCAAATTGATTAAATTGATTAATAACGCAATTAAACCGGAATTGCATAAATTGCTTTATATAATCAAGGAACTTTAATTGAATATCATATGCATGATTTGAATTTGTGATATGATTATGCGTTTCCGATAACCCATGCCGGGAAACAAGAAAATCATCAATGCCCGCATCAAGTAATTGTTGCGCTTTTTCCTTGCCAATGATCCCATTGGTTATTATACAAGCTTTGATTCCTTTTGATAATCCGTATTGAATCAAATCGGTTATATAGGGATATATTGACGGCTCCCCGCCTGTGATATCCATGTAATTATTTCCCCGCTCTTTTCCTTGATCAATAATCGTTTTCATTTCATCAAGTGATTTCCTGGTATTGCGCCATTCATCGAACCGATGCAAATGATAACAAAATTTGCATTTAATATTACATTCAAGCGATGGTTCAATAACAAATCTTTTTGTTGGTTCCGGACTCATTGTAACCCCTTATATAATTTTAAATCATTAGAATAATATTGTTTTATTAAATCGCAATATGCTTGATGCGAAAACAGGAATTCATTAATAATTTTATATATTTTATAATGGAATCCTTCATGATCAAAGTTTTCAGTTATATGCGCCGTATCAATTCCGGTTATATTTACCCCGTTTTCATTAAAATATTTAATTAACGGATCAAGGTTTTTAATATCAAATAATTTTATATCCTGATTAACGAATTGATTTATAATTGATCGTTGCTTGACCGTATGGATATCAAATTCAATAATTTTAAAAATATAATCTATACAACCCCAACTATTAAATATTTTATATGCATTATATTCCGTTATTACTTTATTATTAACGCAATTAGTCAAATATGTTGCAAATCCCGTTGCCCATTTGCTGACGGGATCCCGGATGATTGCAGAATATTTCATTTTCCCGGATATATTTTTAATAAAACCCCTTTTGAATCCTTGATTTTCTAAGGTGTATTGCATTGATAAATGCGCATTTTTTGGGATCAATACGAAACAAATATTTTCCTTTTGCATCCCAATCAATTTAATTTTCAAATCTTGTTTTAATTTATTAATCCAATTCATTAAATTATTTGCCCCATTTTAATATATTCGGGAAGCGGTTATGATGCAATACTTCCGGAAGATCTTCAAGCTTTACTTGTTTAATCGATTTCCAATGCGTACCGAATCCGATTGCGGGATGAAAATTCCTTCGGCATAATGGCATTTTATTCCATACATTCGGGATCCAATCAGCCATATTTTCATATGGTTGCTTTTCGGATACATGCGATTGAATCAGCTTTTCCAGTACATTGTTGAAATGTTCCCGCACAAATACGAAATGATGATAATATACTTCATTAATTATTTTATATGGTTTTATAGCACATCCGCGCGGTTCAAGCCCCATATCCGGAAGATCGGGTTTTATAAAACATACGGGCTTTAATGGTTCCGGGGGTTCAATACGATAAAAGGGGCTTTTAATATATGTAAAAATTGATGTTCGGTATGCTTTGCATTGCGGGCCCTGCTGTATATATTGCTTTGCATATTTTAATGAATTCGTATCCCATAATTCATCGGAATCAATCAGCATTATATAATCACAATCAAAATTGTTTTGTATATAACGATAAGCATACATGCAATGCTTCACTTGATTCGGTTCATCATAGTTTATATGAATGATTTTATTGCCCGGATATTTTTTGCCGATTAATGTTTCAATAACGGGGATTGATGGATTATCTTTCCCGCCGATCCAGGAAACATTTGAGGTTAATATAACAATTTTATCAACATGATTATAAATTGATTCAACGGATGCTTGTAATAATTCGTGACCGCTCCATACTTTATATAATGCAATTATTTTCATTTTACCCCTTTACAAATACTTTGATTGAAGTTTCAAATTCTGATTTTTGAACAAGTTCCCGGATCGTTTTCAGCTTCTTCAAATACCGTTTATAAAAACGATTAACCCCGGGGCAATCGAAACATACATCATGAAATATTATAACCGCATCAGTTTTGACCTTCGGAAACCATGCTTCAAAATCTGCTTTTACTTGCTTATATGAATGCCCGCCATCGATATATAATAATTCAATTGTTTCATCGTCAAATGATTCCGATGCTTTTACGCTATCTTGAATAATTGATTTTATCCTTCCGCTTGTAAAAAAATCAAGATAATCTTTTATTATTTTATGTTTTATTTTCGGCTTTTTATAATCAGAATAAAATGTATGATTATCAATCGTGTAAACTGTTCCGCCATGAATTGAAAGGATCATTGCCCCGATTCCGTATGCTGTACCGATTTCAACTTTTAAAGATCTATTTTCTGCGAATTTATGTAATATTTGCGCATCCCCGAACGTTGTGTTTCCTTTTGAAAAATGGATCAAAAATACATCGGGATTGATCATTTCGATTCTACTCCATCGCCGAACCCGCACAACCTGGGATTGTTGCAAGGATAAATTCTATAAACATTATTTTTAATATTTTCAATCGCCTTCTTCCGCTTTTCGCCGTAAAATATATCAAGAATATGTTCAATCGTAATGTTCCCAAGTGAAAATTCAGGGGATTGCCGATCTTCATAACAGCACATTCCAATATCCCCGTTAGGATAAATCCAACATACTTTTTTTATCACTTCTATTTTCGGGCAAGGATAATCCGGATTATGCTGTATATCGTTCCGATAACGTTCGCCCCATAAACCATGATTGATCCTGCATACCGTAACAAGTTCCGGGCGTTTCGCTTTACTTTTTACATAATTTGTGATTGCTTGCTGTTCATCCGGAACATTTTCAAGATCTGCATCCGTAAAACGATCCCGGATCGGTCTTTTACCCGTTACGGATTTACAACGATTATAATAATCTTTTATGTTGTTATATAAAATAACAAGCGGGGTTGTTTCATTAACGGATAAAAAATAATCAAGGTTTTCAAATACTTCACTATATCTTAAATTTGATGACATTTGAAAAATATAACTGTCAAGCGAATCAATCCTTGTATGGATCTTTTCAAAGTATTTGTTATTCAATACGGTGTTGATTAAATCCGGGGTGAATATAGAAAAATTGTTGTAAATCCATTTCGGGGTTTTCGGAAAAGCTTTGTGAAGTTCATGAACATATTCAAGGAAATGCGGGTTCATAAAGGTTTCACCTAAACCGGAAGTTTGAATTATATTTGTTTCAACATCTTTTAATTGTTTTAATAGTGTATAAAATACTTCGGGTTCCATATACCGATCATTATCGCATCCATGCGGTTCAGAACATATGATGCATGATGCATTACATAAATTACAGGTATTTAATTCAATCTCACTAATATAATTATTTTTGAACATATATCACACCTTTATTTTATTTAAACAAGCGTATTCTCCAAATAATTCTTTTGCTTTTTTATTATATGCAAGCCCGGCTTCTTCTTCAGAATTAAAAATACCTATATTATATGATTTTTTAGCAAAACATATTCTTGAATACCACTTATTAATTTTTGAAAGATAAATAACTCCTTTATATTTTGATGAACACTTTTTGTTTTTCCATCGATTAGCTTGATTTTGCGCATTTGTTACAATTCTTAAATTAATTTTTCTGTTATCAAGTGTATCTTTATTTATGTGATCTATTTGTTTATTTGTAGGGAACCCCATTATAAAACGATGCATTAAAATAGATTTATAATTATTCTTTTTATCAAGATGCCCATATGCATAAAATTTATTTGTATGATTATCAAATTTCGCACTCCATTTCCTATTATTTAATTTTTCAAAATCTTCATCATCAACTAATGCAAATTGATTTTGTGATAATTTTATTTTTTTCATGCGTTTATCCTGGGATATCTTGAATCATATGTTCCGGTATGTTCAATATATTCATCGTTCAGATTTGCCCTTTTATATCCTGCATTCCAATAATTCATTGAAAGTTTTTTATCCCAAATTCTTGATTCGCTGTTTTCTTGATGAACGTTTTTCATACATTCTTTAAATGTTGGAACATGAATCAATGAAGGATTCAATGTCAATCCGCCATAATTACAATCAGAATATTTAATTATATCATAATCTTCCTTGATGTCCATCGGGGAATAATTATGCATGCGATATTCAAGCCCATCATCATTGATATACATGCATTCCCAAAATCGCAACGTTACCTGTTTAATCCTAGAATCCGTATGCATGATATCAAATCCCTTGCGGATATAATGATCTTGAATCAAAAAGTTCCAATCATCTTCTGAATGAAACATATATTCAGTATCAACGCAATCAAGGATCATTTTAATACTGTTTAATTGACCGCCTTTTGTATTCTTGATTACATTTGTTTTTGGGAATAATCTTCCCATTTCGTGTATTTCATTTATCGGGCTTCCATCGTCAACGATTATATAATTTTCAATCAAATCCATGTCAAGGCATGAATAAAAAAACGATATCATCATTTGAACATATAGGTCAAATCGTTTTGATGTTGTGCAAGTAAAGGTTATTGAAGGATATTTCATTTTAAAACTTTCCATCTTTATTTTACAAGGTTGCCATTTGTTCGTTATGTAATAATCCATAACAATCCTTTTTTTCTTGCAATCGCTTCCGGGCAATGTTGCAATATTTTTTTTCCTTTTCTATGCATATATATTTTCTGTTAGTTTCATAACAGGCAATAGCTGTAGTTCCTGATCCTGCACAGTTATCTAATACAATATCATTTTCATTGGTGTATGTTTTTATAAGGTATTCAAATAGCTTAACTGGTTTTTGTGCGGAGTGTTCTTTGTCTCTTGCCCTACCACTTGAATATTGTATATAGCTTTTCGGATAACGCTTTTCTATGTCGTAGTCTTTACTAGCTTTTTTATTAATGCCATATACTTCTGATGGTTGATTTAAATCAGATACCTTCCTAATATTTTCCCTTTTTGCTTTTTCCATAATAGGATTGTATTTTATTTTATTTCCGAATATCAATATATTTTCATGTGCTTTTAATGGTCTTTTTTTTGCATTGATAAAATCCTGTCCCCTTTCCTTACACCATATTATTTCATACTTAAACATTTTTCTATTGCTCATTATCAAATCCGTTGTAAATGGCTGACTTCCAAATAAACATATACAAGCATTATCCTTAACTATTCTTTTATACTGTTCCCATAATAAATCAAAAGGAATAACAACATCCCATGAACAGGCTGTAGTGCCATAAGGCAAATCGCATAATATCATATCTATGCTTTTATCCGGAATATCCTTCATAACATCCAGGCAATCACCTTCAATGATCTGATTCATCATTTCGCCCAGCATTTTTGATCCTTCGCAACCGTATCAAATTCCCATTTTTTACAATAATGATCGTGATTATGTTGCCATGCTTCCCGATCATCTTGCCCCTGCATATGATTCAAATGTATCAATTCGCAATTGTTATTAACAATAAATTTGCTTGCCGGGAACGCCCGGGAAATCTGATTCATAAAATCCGTATCTTCATAACCGGATTTAATATATTCTTCATCAAATCGAATATGATTTTTGCGGATTGCAATGCAAGCCGTTGTAACTCTTTTATATCCTGTTCCTTTGTGATTAAAGGAAGCGGGGATTTCCTGCAATTCCCCGGATCCGCCGATCATCCCCATATTGTTAATTCGTTTACGGTTTTTATCAAGCAATCGGGCGGAACAAATAATAATTAATGGATCTTCCAACATGGGATGTATAAAGTTCGTTAACCAACCAGGATAAAATCCTGTAATATCGTCATCCATCATGACAATGATATCAGAATTTGCAAATGATAAACAGTAATTCCGATTTTTCGATGCTGATAACGGTTGACAAGATGCAATGATCCGGTTGAATTCCGGGGTGTTTGCTTTTATATCTTTTATAAGATCATCAATTTCAGATCTTTTTTTATTTGTTGGAATACAGATATCAGGTATAATCATCAGTTATTTTCCGGATTTATTGTATTTTCTTCTTCATCAGGGATCCGCTTGCCCTTCGGGAATTCCAATTTCGGAAACGATGAATCAAGTTCCGCAAATATACCGCATCGATTGCATTTATGTAAATGAACAATTTTTGATATAACCTTGCGGGTTCTTCCCGTTGCGTTCATATATCCTTCTTCGCATTTTTCGCAATGACAAACTACTTTAATCGGCTGTGTTTCATATTTTTCTATCTGCATAATTTAATCCTTCATAATTTAATATCAGATTCAACTTCATTCCCCCATACATCCCAACCTTCATATTTATTTTGCAATTCTGACCAAGGGCGGGCAAATAATTCAATGCGAGGTATATCCCCCATCAATTGTGTTATTTTATCTTTAAAAATATCCGGCTTAACTGAATGCTTCCCCCTTTCCGCCATCACGACTTGCCCCATCGACTTTGTTATTCTTTTCGGTTTTCCTTTTGTTGCTAACAAAATTAATTCCGCATTTCCTTGAACCCAACGCCCAATGCCTTTGAAAATTGTTTTGCTTTTCGGATTCAATTTAATCCAAGTAAAAGCACATGTTTTATATATAAACCCCCATGATTTAATCACATCAAATGATATATTTAATAAGGGCATCGTAACCCATAAAAATAAAACACAATCATCCGCGCATATATCTTGAATCTTTAAATTACATATATCTTTTAATGTCATCGTATTATAATGATTTTCAACTGCTCCCATTTTTGCATTATCACATCCTAATTTGTCATTATAACGCCAAGGCGGATCAGCATATATTATATTATATTTTTTCATGGTTTCGTATTATTCAATGCATACGCATTTATATTTGTGCCGATATGTTCACAATAATCATTCGCCATCATTGCGGTTAAAAATCCGGTTCCGATGTTGCAGTATCTTAAAGCAAATTGTAATTCAAAATTGATTGTTCTTGTAAACTTGCCGATTATATCTTTTATATGTTTCATATTTTGCAATGAAGGATTCAAGCTGTATCCGGGATATGTATTCAGTTCCCCGGGGATGTGTTTTTTAAAATTATAATGATGTATATGATATTCAAGCCCGGTTTTTGTTTTGCAACGGTGAAAATCCTTGTTTCCCTGTTTGATCCAGTTCCGCATAATAACCGTTTTTATTTTATCATTATCCGCCATTATTTCAAATCCTTCCCGGATAAAATTTCCATGCTGAATGAAATTCCAATCATCTTCAAGATGAAATACATAATCGGTTTTTACCTTGTCAAATAAAATATTTAACGATTGAACATGATCCGGATTATCCTTGCATATAAAAAGTATATCTTTTTTTATACCGGATAATAATTGCTTCATGTTTTCAATATCTGTTTTGCTTGATGCATCATCAACAATTATAATATTTTTTATTAAATCCCAATCTTTGCATCTATCATAAAATGACATAATGCTTTTTTTAAACAGATTGAATCGCTTTGATGTTGTAATTGTTAATGTTACTTCAGAATATTTCATTTATTAAAATAATTCCATATTTTAAAATATATTTTTATAACCCAATGTTTTTTAGATATTTCAAATTGTAGCTTTCCCGTTGATAATCTTAATATTTCGTAATTCATGTCATTTTACATATAATTTTAGATATTTCATACCAATCAGGAACCCCGCCAAGATTATGATCATCAATGTAAACATCAGCGTATATTTTTGGATGCGGTACAAATGATAAATTATCGCAATTATTATTTATTGAATCATACCAAATGTCGTTTTCAATTAAAAATTGTATCATTGATCGTAAATCAGAATTTGTATAACGGCATGTCCATATAATTATATAATGCCCATCTTCATGCAATTTATTAATTACTTCTTTTGCGTTTTTCTTTATTGCTCCAATGTTCGGAAATTCCTGTTCAACAATTGTTCCATCAAAATCAATTGCAATAATCATTTAATTATCCTTTTTCATTCGGGCAATAGATAATTTAATTTACCCGTTTGGTTTTCAATCCTGTTTCCTTGCTGTTCGATCTTTAATACCTTTTTATAAGTAGCAAAAATGAAAACAGCGGTTGCAATAATTGATAAAAATAAAATTAAATAAACAAAATTTTTCATTTCATATCCTTTTAAGTATTTTTTTAATAATGCAATATACTCCAAATCCTGTTAAAAACCCAATTATTATTATAATAAATAATTGAATAAATGCAATAAACCGCCTGTTGTTTTCCTTCGATTCCCGGGATATTTCATCCAAGATTTGATTAAAAAAGATCCTTCCGGGAATAAAGATTTCCTTTGCTATGTTTTTAAATTTGCCCTGCTTCATCAGCTTTAATAGTTTTTTATATTCCTTGTCACCTTTTTTTATCAAATCGTAATATTTTAATTCAAGCTTTTTAACATCTTCCATTTCCTTTTTTATCTGATCATGATAATTCATTCCCTTTTGAAAAAATTTATATCCTTCGATAAATAGTTTTTCTTGTTTACTGCATTCGGATTTGTATATATCAATCCAACCTTTATCAACATTCACATCCTTGCGAAAATTCATAAAGGCATGATAATGTTCCGCCCATACATAATAATACATTAAAGGGGATCGGGAATATTTTTCCGCTGTTTCCCTGCTTGTAAAATTAAAATGTTTATAAATCGGCATTAATTTATCCCGATATAATTTTGCAATTCTTCCTTCCCCCCAATGAACAGCGGAAACCCAATATATTAATTCATTATTAAACTTCCGCTTGTAATATGATGAAAGCAATGCTTCAACCTTCAAGGCATTAATCGGATCCGTTAAATCCTGTTCCGAATTAAAAATAAATTCAAGTTTACGGGCAAGCCAAGGTTGATTAATGCGAAGGTTATTTAATTCCATATATGCGGTTCCAATAACATCGGCGGTGGGCATATGCTGAAATAATCCTACTTCCCCCAATGCTCCGGTTGCTTTTGGATTAAAACTTGATTCAATTTTTGCTTTGCTTATAAAATAAAAATGCGGTAAACCGATCCATTTTTCGTAATTGTATGCATATAATACAAAATCAGTTTTTTGATATTTGTTCATCCCCCTTCCGGATTGAACTTTTTCCCCATACCACCCAATCAGTTTATAATAATAATCGGTATATTTTAAAAGCTTTTCCCGTTCCGGTATAACAACATATTCCGCAATCCTTCCCCTGAAATATTTATCTTCGGATCTGATATCTTTAAGATCATCCCGATAATTTGATCTGATTGAAATAAACATAATAAAAACAAGTATTGTTAATAATACGCTAAATCCTGTAAAATACCAGGGCTTTAATATTTTATCAATATTTATTTGCATAATATATAATCAATTTTTGACCGTTTTTTATTAATAATACTTTTAACAGATTTCATTATCATATAATCAGTATCATCCCAATCGGATTTATTTTTATTAATAATGTGATATACCGGGATATACATTTGCGGGATCCCCAAAATTTTAAAACATTTACGTTGTTGATCTCTTTTTTCATCTTCGGTTTTATAACCATGCTGTAATAAATCATGACATTTTCTGCATACAAATACAATCAATTTATATTCAATTGAAATTTCCCGGATCCCATGCCCGCAGAATATTTCATGCGGATCATGCGGGGATTCAAGTTCACAGTATTCGCACTTTTTTATATCCGGAACCTTGCGGGTTTCATGATAAAAGATTTCATCCATTGTTTGTTTTTTCATTTTATTAACATGTTATGCGCATCGGCATATGATATTCCCTTTTCAATCATTATTTTTTGTATTTTTATTTCAAGTTTTTTTTTCTTTTGCTGTTCCTGATCAATAGGTGTTAATGGTTCAATTTTTAAAGATTCAATAACCCATTGATTAATTGCGCCATAATCGGATTTATATTGTTTTCCATGTGCTAGTTTATAAAAGGATAATTTATCAAATATTTTATTTATATTTGATTTACCATATTTTATTAATAAAGTATTATATTCTTTTTCAGTTAATAAAATATTATCACGATATTCTATTTTTGAATCGCTTTTCTTTTTCTTTTTCTTTTCTTTTTCTTTTTCTTTTTCTTTTTCTTTTTCCCCCGAGTCTATATATACAGTATCTATACTGTTTATATAGTCTATTAATGATCTATCTTTTACCTTTTTTAATTCTTCTTCAATGCAATTTTTCACTTTTGGGGATTCAGAATTATTATATTTTAACCAATTTTTTATAGCAATTTCTTTTGTTTTTTCGCTGTATTTTATTTTATTATAATCGATCCATCTTTTTAATAATTTTTGAATTGTTTCCCGATTATATCCGGTATAATATTCCATCTGTTTTTTGCTGATTTCATAAATTCCGCATTGCGTTGTTTGGGGATTGGTTAATAAAAATAAATAAAAATATTTATCTTCCGGTGTCATTTCAAGCATTTCAGGATCATTCCAAAATAATGTTTGTATATGTCTATATTTTGCCATTTTTCCCTTTTATAGAATCGAAATATTTTTTTTCACAATAATTCATTTAATTACTTCCTGAATAAAGGGATTGCCCAAATTTCCGGGAAAAGGAACATGAATACTGATGAGGTATATTCAAGGGGCAACCCCTTCATTGAGGATGTAATTAAAAAAGACTATTTGTTTCACATTCTTTTCCCGAATTAATATTATTATAATCTTATTTTTTTTAATTGTCAAGCTTTTTTTTCAAGCAAGTAAATCGAACCGAAGATAATGATCCATATAATAATTAATGCTGTAATTGTGCAAGCTTTTTCAAATATCATGTTTCCCCCTGTATCTTTTTTATATCTGCTTTAATTATCTTTATTATACAATCACCACATATATCATGACTACCGATATATGCATCTTACTTGATACCTGCTTTTATAATTACTCTATATCCATTATATTCATATACTTGATTTTTCCTTCCAAAGTTTTTAAAATTAATATCATTTCCACAAATATCACAAACTATTTTTTTCATTTACTCTGCTCCTGTATCTTTTTTATATCTGCTAAAAATTGACGTGCTTTTTGTCCATCATCATAAAATCTTTCATCTCCACTTAAATCATTATCACCATACCATTCCAACGTATCAAGTGCAAGCTGTAAGGCTTTGTCTTTATTGGTCAGCTTGGTTTCTAGTTCGGTATAAGCATTTTTACATTCTGATATTTTGTCGCAAACATAATCATTATTCATTGTAATATTTTCAAGTTCCTCAAATATGCTTTCTATACTCATTTACTCTGCTCCTTTGAAGCGGGGGGGATAATACCCCCCACTCCATCATAAGGGTTACCCTTATTTCTTTTTCTTCGGCTGTCGGCTAGTACCCCTGTTTCCTTTTCCTCCACCTGAACCATCCTTTCTTGGTGTACCACCACAAGCTCCTCTGTTCTTTCCTCTTGGCATATTATCCTCCTTTATCTTTTTTATATCTGCTAAAAGTGTGTCATTATTTTTTGCTGTACCATATGGTCTGTTTTCACGTTCTTTTATATATCGCAGTGCTGTTTCATGCCTAGTTTCATTTGGGTACTTTGTTTCAACAGCCATAACTATCTCCCTAAGTTTTTTATTCTCTGCTTCCAGTTCATCAAGGTTTTTTTCATACCACCATACACTTTTAGTATTCTCATAATCATCTCTCCAACTCATTTACTCTGCTCCTGTATCATTCTTCCCCCTTAAACTCATTATATAGCACCTTGGCCACCTTAAAATCATCCTCGGTATTCACATCAGTCCCCTCCAACATCCCTATAGGATATAAGTAGGGATCATTCCTGGTAAACATATAAGGGTATCCTATATCCATAGCGATTTTCTTTTTGAATATCTGCACAGCTGGAGCTGCTTCAAATACCGGATCACAGTATTTGCTATTGCTTTTCACTCCCCCCTCATTCATTGCCAGGTTTTTGAAGTATACCACGTTCCGGATCTCCTTCACGGTTATTAAGCTCAGAAAATCATTATCCAGGTATTCATCAGCTACAGCTTCTATAGTGCCGGGCTGGATCAGCGGAAAGCAGGGATTGAGGATCATTATGTCATTGTCGTTTATCTTATCCAGGAAATTATATACCTGGCTGAAGCTCTCTCCTGACAGGCTCTCTCTGTCCCTGGTGATCGTAGGAAATCTCATCTCCTCGGCTATATGGTTTATTAGCTTATCTCCGCATACATAGACCTCATAGCCTATATGACGGTATATCTGCAGGCTGATCTCTATAAGCGGATAGAGCTTCCAGAAAGGCCGGATCAGCTTCTTAGGGCAGCGCTCACTGTTAGATCTTGCCAGTACCAGGGCTGTCATACTTTTATCCTCCGGTTATACTCAAATCTTTCACCATGTATATTGATATATGCACCTGGCTTGCTCGGATACTCAGTGGCCAGGATCCTTCTGCTCACCTCATCCTTGTCCATGTAGCTGGTTATAACGCACAGCTCATTAAGCTCTCTCCGGATATATGGCTTACGAGTCCATTTCTCCGGAAAGATAGGTAGATCCTTCCCCTGTAATATAATATCTATCATGTCATAAAACTGGGCCAGCATATAAGCATAACATTTATTAGTTAAGCTCAACACCGTTTCATTATTCATCATAAAATATCGTACGTCTATTATATCCCCGGTATCCGGCTGCTCATTCATATAATGACAAGTGACTCCAAACTTATCAGCTCCGTTGTATATAGCAAAATTAGTACAGCCGATCCCTGGATAGTCAGGAGATCCCGGATGAAAATTGATAGCTCCCTTCTCTGCCCTGCATAAAACATCTTTGTTTATAACATGCGGATAAAGAAAAGATATTATATAATCATACCGCCACTTTAAATTATCCAGATATATATTTCTATCACTTTTAATCACATCCACTTCACAGTTTTTAGCCAGATATTCCAGCGCCTCATCAGCGTATTTATTCCCTACCTTGCACATAGAAAGAATATTCACAGTATTTTCCTTATATCCTCATAGCTCATGTGTGTCATATCCACTATAGGCATAGGTGCCGCGTTCTTTAAGATCTGTATATCATTGAGGATCTTCGGCCTGTAGTAGTCCATTAGCCGGACCTTATCCTCTGGCTTCTCCTCCTCTATTTTCAGCTCTCCCTTGCGGCTGCCATAGCCTAGCCTGGCATCCAGCTCCACTCCGATATAATATATCCGCTTATACTCCATTAGTGTAGCCAGCAGCAGACAAACTATTATAGTGCTGTCTCCTATTGATACCCTGCTATGATACTTCTCCTCAAATGCCTTAGTAAGATCAAAGCCGCCATCATGCCACTGGTATAAGAAATAGTCAGCCTCTAGGCCGTCAGTGTATCCTTCAGGCACAAACTCCCTGGCCCAGAAATAAGTAGTATCGGCCCGGATGTTCTCTTTATACGTGGGATATATACCGCTGCTGATATTGGTGCATACCTGGAAGTCTATAGCGTCAATAGACATATTATACCAGTCATTTAAGCTCATGACATCAATATCCTGAGCTCTGTAAGCACTGACATCCCGGAGCAGCTTATCCACACTGGGACCATGCCCCAGGATCAGAAGTCGCTCTCTGTGCTGTATCTTATTTAGCTCTTTTATCTGCATTTAATATGCCGCCACTATAATATCATTCTCCTCGATCCCATTCTCATATTTTATAGTGTATTTGTGATTCACTTCCATCAGCTTGCTTATAACCTCATCCTCAGATATATTCTTTCCCCAGTCACCTTCCTGGCCGAATAGCCGCCTGTCATCTATGAGGATCGTATGGTCTTTTATCTCAGTCTGATTGCCCACAGCTCCGATTATCTCAAGCTCCTGTATCAGCGGACACTTTATATCAGTCTGAATATAGTTATTATCCACATGAGCATCCAGCCAGATAGTAGCTGGCTTTTGTACGTGCTTCATGATAATAGGCAGAAAGTCCAGGCTGCTGCCACAGTACAAATGAACGTTATCATCATTCCAGTAAAGATCTATACATCCCCGGTAAAAATTAGGCGCAAGCTCCACACTGTGTATCTCTGTATATCCAGCATCCAGGGCTCTCCTCACTCCATTACCATGTTCGGTCCCGGTCTCTATAAATATCCCGCTCAGAAAATATTTTTTTAAGTCAAATCCCATCATTTTCTTTTCTCCAGGTTTAAATTGACAACACCATGACAGGCGTTATCTGGTATATTGGTGATGTTCTTTATCTGGTATCCATCCAGCCATTTCCTTGTAAGACACTCATCTCCGCACTCTCCATCTTTTACGTAGTTATTGCATACATCAAATATTATAGGCCGCAGCGGAGAGATCATCAGCGGCTTATCCTTCCACCTATTGCGATTAATATGAGATTCCAACGAATTGACATTATTAAAAGCTCCCCTCTCTATGATCTCTTTTATATCATTGGTCCGGTATATATGAGTATTGATCGCCATAGGATAGCCCCAGCATGTATGCTGATCCTCGGCCTTAGTCCAATCCCACCTCATGTAATTATAATATCCTGTGATAATATCATAATCAGGCTGCTTCATCTCCTTTTTAGCCGGATAGCAATAAGTGACCTTTGGGTGCATCCGTAGGCTCAGGCTGTGTATATCCTCATTCTTCTCCAGCAGGGAGCTGAGATCCAGCATCTCCTGGAGCTCCAGCCTGTTTATGAACACATTATCATCACACAAGAACATGCAGAGATCTTTACGAAAACAGTCCACCAAATTCCTAGTATTGATATTAAAATCCTGCTCCTCATAGATGTTCGCTTCATCAAAGCGCATCCTTTCCAGTAGCGTATATCCAGCCTTGTTATCCTCACAACTGGCCTTGTATAAAACCATTGGCCTGCCTATAAGTGGGAAATTATCCCTCATGGTGCGCAGCAGATAGTCCAGCTGCATAGGCCGATCCTTACTAAATATTAATACGTTCATGTTTCTCCAATATATCCAGATACTTCTGAGCTCCCCTGGCAAGTGTATGATTATCAGTCACATACTCCCTCGGCTTATACTTATCTATGTCAGCAGCAAATCTCTCAATATCTGCAAAGTCAGGCCGCTTCACTCCGCATCTATAATCGAAATATGGCGCCGAGCTACATCCCTTGAAAGTAAAGTCCTTATAATAAAACATATTCTGATCTATCACATATACCGGGCAACCCATAGCCAGGCACTCCAGCAGTGCTATGTTCTGGCTCTCACTCCCTACAAACCATATCCCAAACATGCAGCGATTAACCAGGTCCATAAACTCCGGCTCTGAGTAGTCTCCATATTTTATGATTTTATACGTGTATTTGTAGCGCTTCAGATAGCTCTCTATATCCTCCAGCCTTACATTTTCATTGCGCCTGGTCACGGATTTTAAATAAATAAAACAGTCATATTTTGGCCTGCGGTTTTTATCATTGAAACGCTCAGTATCCACACCAACGGGCCACGCATACATATTATTATCTCTAGTCTCTGCAAATTGCTTTTGATATTCTATAACCCATTTGCTCGGCTGCACCCAGTTTTTAAATGTAGCCAGCAGGCCAGACTTCTCAGTCGGCAGCACAAATATCTCCGGACCTATGAGAGCATTACCAGGCACACTGTATCTGTCAAAGCAGTCCTGGATCACTCCATTATAATCTCCCCGGCCGTTCTCTATGACTTCCACTCCGAGCTCCTTTAAACCATTTATAAGATTCCAAGTTACTTTCCAGCAGCCAGTTATCTTATCTGAACAGTTGTGATATACACCGATTTTCATAGCTCAATACCCCACTTTTCTGCAAAATATCCCCGATTATGATTATGATTATCATAAGTCCCTGGCATTGTCTCTCTGCCCTTACGCTCCATATTGTGTATTAGCTTCACATCATTACAAATCATAATATCCCGATCTGGCCACTTTTTTTTATACTGCATACAGAAATCCGTATCCTCATAGCATCCTCCGCCCTTGTATCCCTCGTCAAAACGGATACCATCCTTCCGGTTAAACATTATTGTTGCTGAGCCACAGAGATTAAGCCCGGTCCGGTCTGTATGCAAAGCCCGGACTATAGGCTCCTTATCATCCAGCTGCCCATTATTATCTCCCAGGTGCGGACACAAAGATCCGTCTGCCCTTATAGGCCGGACAGATAAAATGCTGTAGTCTGCAATATAGAAGTGAGCCTGCATGTAGTCAGCCCATAGATCAAAGTATCCGGTTATATCGTCATCACACATTATTATTTTATCGTGCTTAGCCTTGTCAATACACGCATTACGGTTAGTAGCAGCAGACTGTTGCTTATTCACTGAGAACACTTCCACAGGGATACCATACTTACATCCGAGTATTTCTTTTATTTGCTCTTTACAGTCCGGTTTTATAGACGGGATCACAATACTTACTGATTTATCCATTTATTACCCTCTTGTATATTCTGCTTTTCTGGTGATGCAATATCACGGGATCATCACACTTCTGCCACTTGCTGTCGAATATCTTGCAGTAACAGTCCGGGAGCTTATAGTGATCCAGCTTCCGCTTATCCAGTACATGCTCCAGATTCCTCTGGTCCCATTCATAATTAGTCTCATTCTTTTCTATCCAGCGGTCCAGGAGATCCAGGGCCTTCTGATTATAATTAAAAAACATAGTCCCGGATAGCAGACCGCTGCAGCGCCTGGTCGGCATATCTTTGGTATATTTGATATATCCGCTAGCAAAGTCACAGTCCAGGCCGTTGAATAGCACAGGATCCTTCAGGACCTCAGAGTCTATGTCTGTATAGACCACTGGGCACTTAAAGTCATCCAGAGCTCCCCGGATCACCTTGGCCTTATACTGGCAGTTTTTCTCCCAGCTACGAAAGTTTTGTACACGGTATATGCAGAAGTCCAAATTGTGATTAAGAAAGCTCATCTCCAGTCTGCCAGCATCACACTCATACGGAGTATTCATAGTGTAGTATGATATATACTTCACTTTACTTTAGTGCTCGCTGTAATTACTATCAGTGCAATAGCTATTACACACATTATGGCAATATATTCCTGGATCATCTGATTCCCTCCCAGTCAGACTTAAACTTGTTAAATAATATTACAAACTGCTCATTCCCCATAACATCCATTCCCCAGTTATATGTATCATGCACACCGTAGAACGGAGTATATCTATACAGCGCATGGCTGGCAGCATTGTCAGTCATTATGTTACGTTTCAGATCCGTCACAGTGGTCCAGGTATTATTATCCCACTGGTCAAAATGTTTCCGCAAAGTCTTAATAGCAAAATAGACCTGGTAATCATATCCGCCATATTTACAGAACCGCTTGCCGTCCCGATCAAAGTGGTGTATCATACCGTAGGCCATAGCCCGGTATTTTAAATAAGACAGTGATTTATTCGTAGTATTGCGGAATATAATATCACTCTCCATCTGCATCTTGGCAATCACCAGGACCGGATTAACAGTATATATATGGCAGAAACGGACAACCTTCTCTACATCACTATAACTGAGGTCACACTGCTTATATGACCTAACAAACCTATATACACGCTGGAAGGTATAGTCCTGGTTAGTGAAGTCATAGTCAGAGATCAGATATTCCTGGCCCCGGAGCATATTGGAGAGCAGCAGAAGTGATATAAATATAAGAAGGATAAGGCAGACTTTAGCTTCCCATGTGGCTCTTTTCTTGTATATTTGCCTATCTTTTCTCATTAAATAATTATATCTCATATCGTTAAAAATGTCAATACTCGCCATCTAATAAACTATAACAGTCCATTTTATCAGACAATCGCTTTTTAGCAATATTAACATACTTCTCCTCTTTTTCAATACAGATATATTTCCTGTTAGTCTCATAACATGCTACTGCTGTTGTTCCACTTCCTGCGAATGGGTCAAGTATTGTGTCTCCTTTTTTGGACAATACATTTATATATTTTATTAATATATTTTTATTTTTTTGTGCAGGATGTATATTTTTTTGGACACAATTAACCATAATTATTTTGCGGTAATTATTATAATCGGTATTCATATTAAAATAGCATCCATTTTCACGCATTATAAAAATAAACTCAATATCATTTAAATATTGATTATTATTAAAAGGCGGAGGGTTATTTTTACCAATAATATGAACATCAAATATAAAATTATTTTCTCTAGCAATAATAATATATTTATCTAATAAAAACTTATTGCAAAAAAATACCGCATTAAACTTCTTCATTACTCTTTTTAATGAATTAATAATATCAATAGGATTAAATATGTCACATTTTAAATCTACTAACTCAGACAAATATTTCCTTTTAGTAGATTTATTATTTTTATTAAATGCTCCACCTTTTACTTCAAAATTATAAGGAGGGTCAGTCAAAACTAAATCAATACTTTTATCTGGTATGTCCTGCATGACCTCAAGGCAGTCTCCGTGGATTATCTGATTAATATATTCCATTTACAAACCTTGCTATTTGCGGATGTCTCTCCAGAAATCTCTCATACCTGGCAGCCTTCTCATCAGTGATCTTCAGCGAGCTGGTATCATTGGTATTGCACTTATTACAATATCCCACCAGGTTGAACATGCTATCTATAAACAGCGGAAAGGCTTTTCTCCTCCACTTAGTATTATGGCAGCGGTGCTGAAATTCTGTCATCCGGTTAAACTCATAGCCGGACCATATATTTAAGTGTATAAGTGTTTTTGAGTAGTATACGTTCTTCATCACATTCCCAAAGTCCATGCAGCGCAGACAATATCCCCGCTGCCTGTTATAGATATAATTAAACTTATTTTCGTAGTTTTCCATGACATTCAGCACACAAGTGCATCTCTCCTTCTCTATGGTAATAGTTAGTGATCCGGCCACAATATCCGCAGTAATTCTCCTCAAAGTTTATCATTGTATTCTCTGCCAGGATCTGAAATCCGGTGCTCAATCTCCTATACTTCACTTGCAGATCGTAGAAAGCCATATCTACCTGCCACTTCTCAGCAGTCTTATCTATAGACTTAGATATATTCTTTTTCAGAGCTTCTAAAAAAAGGTCGCTGTCCTCCATCATTTCCTCCTGCAGTCATATTCATTATTTATAGCCATATCCAGCTCATGGATCCCACAGTGCAGCACGTTCTCAGCTACAAACTTCTTACAGAGCCCGAAGTAAGTAGTAAACTGCTGGCCATCATCCATGTCACTGAAGCTGGTGCTGGGAACATCAAACTGCTCTTTTAGCATTTCATGCCAGACCTTAGCAGGGATCCGGGACAGGCTCAGGCCCATAGCCTTGTTAAAATTATGCAGCCATAGGTCCGGAGTATTGCTCTCCAGGTAAGTCAGGAACCCGGCCCAGTAAAAGCTGTTCTCTGGATTGCTCCTGCCGGATCCCTTGTGCTCCAGTAGTATGTTCATAAAGTTATTGACCAGGTATCTGAGTATATCCGGCAGTGGCTGCTTAATATGGTTATTCTGGAAGTAGACTATAGCTGTCTCCATGTACCCGGTCAGCTTCTCCATTAGTGCCTTCTGTGCTGGTATTTTCATTTACTAAACTCCTTTATTGCTTCTCTCTCTTGGGCAAGCTCTCTCTCCAGGCGCTCTATGTTTTTTATTATATTCTCTCTCCGAATGATCAAGTGGTGCGGCAGCTTGGCATTGATCTCCCATAGCTTATCTCTCTCACTCCGGATCTCAGACTTAAGCTCCTTCTTTTTAGCCTGGGCTGCATCAATTATTATTTGCTTCACTCAATACTCCTTTATCTGTAAACATAAAAAGCTCATAAAACATCCTGCGCTCCAGGTGATCATTGTACCACTTCAGAGCTTCCTGGCAGTACATCAACAGCTCCCGGAAAGGACAGCTACGCTTCTCGCTGCAGTCCGGGCAGTATTGCTCATCTATGGTATCACACTTGCAGAGTCTAGCGTTTTTCACATTGGTCCTTATAGAGCTTAACAGCTTCAGGCCAGTCTACTCCATTATCCTTCATTATGCGTATAATATCAGCCTGCTTCTTTTTTTTAGTAGATTCAGCAGCATCTACCGGAATGACCTCTTTGATCCCTGTATCCTTTATTACCCAGCTATTCAATGCGCCATAGTCTGATTTATACTGGTATCCTTTAGAGAGCTTAGCATAGTGCAGTTTCTCTATTATTAGCTTAGTGCTTTTCTCTCCATATTTTTTTATAAGAGTATCATGTTCCTTCTCTGTTAATAATACCATATCAAAATTATAATATATATGCTTTTCTTTTATATTAATTTTTTTAATACTTTCTTTTGTACTATCACTCAGTGACACCCTATCTGTATCACTCAGTGACACAGCCCTATCACTCAGTGACACACTTATATCATAAATATAGCCGTTTTTTGTCATTTTTTGAGTAATAAGTCCCTCATTCACCAGGCGATCAATAGCATTTTTAAGCCCATTGGTGCTGAGCCCGGTGATCTTATTAAGCTGGCTGTAGCTGATCCGGTCCGATACTTTGTGCCAGCCTATTGTTTTCCTGCATATAGCCAGAAATACTTTGACCTCGGATCCCTCAAATTGATATAAATTATCTAGGAATAAATTGGGGACCTGTGTATAATTAGGCAATATCAGCTTCTTATTTTTCTTCAATCTCAGCCCTCCTCATACCTTCCATTTTCTTCTTTAAATGATCAAAGAATTCTTTATATAGCTCATCAATTATTTTATTATTACCAAGTGTATATTGCAATACCTCAGCAGCCACATGAGGAGCATGTTTCATGGTAAATGCAGAAAACCCCTTAGCCAATATATTTATATCATCAGACAAAAATCCAGATCTTTTAACAGCATTGATAAGATGCTCAGCTGCCACAGCAATATTTTTGCTTTCGTGATCATGACAGGATTCACATAAAGTAACTAAATCACTGTCATTATAATCCCAGGGATCATATCCTTTATTATAGATTAAATGATGTACAGCCAGAGTATCTTCTGTAGAATGACAATTTTGACAGGTCCACTGATCTCTTGAAAGTATCTCAAGACGTTTTTTCTGCCACCTTGGATCTTTTAACTTTTCAATATATTTCATGTATTACCTCCCGATTTTACAATTAGCCGGTGAAGGAATTGCACCTCCGACTCCGAGCTTATGAGGCTCGTGTTTTACTACTAAACTAACCGGCACTATATATGCAAAGGCGACCGGGCTGAGGGAACCAGCTGAGCGACTGGCAGTTGACCCGGCCACCGTTTGCAGCAATTAAATAGAAAAGGAAATGCTCATACTGTTCTCAGTAATTAGGCCCCTGCACGGTCTATGTGCTGACCAGCCAGCAGCAGGGGCTTTCTCAACTGAATAGATTATACACTATAATCAATATAGTGTCAACTCCATATCGTGCCGACCAGAAGATTATAAAAGCTCCGGGCCAGACCCCAGCTGAAAAGCAGCAACAGCATTGGGATCACCAGGGGAGCCGTTATAAGCCAGATGAGGATCTTCAGTGTCAGCTTCATTTACGTCTCCTCAGCTCTTCAAGCTCAAATATTATCTTTAGCAGGCATACACCGACAAATACCATGCTGCCAGCCCACATTATTACTATAGCGCTCATTACATTCTGTATCATGTTAATACCTCTCCTTTAATGCCCAGCTCCTTCTCTACCCAAAGGGCTGTATCTACCTCCCGGATCATCTCAGCTTCCTTGAGCTTCTGCAGCTCCTTCCAGGCCGTGTCCAGGTTATCGAATAGCTGATATATATGCCCCTTCTTAGGCTTGATCCCGGCAGATCTCTGAGCATAGTACTGGGCATGATTATAGCAGTCCTTCACAGCTCCACTATACACGATTCCTTCTCCTTGCTAGCCTGGCCAGCTTATTCCTTCTCCTGTTCCGCTTCCGGTGAGGGTAATCATCCCGGACCTTCTTCACAGGCTCATCCTTGGCAGATAGGATATTATCCAGCTTTTTGTTATTAAACATCTGTTTTAAAAATCCAGATACTCCCTTCAGCATGGTATCACCCGAAATCCGGGAAGTCCAGGGCCGGATCCTCATTGTTTGCAGGCGGCTCATTCACGTCACGAACAGGCTCTCCAGTAGGTGCTCCAGACTTTTTCTCCAGAAACTCTATGTTATTCGCTATGACCTCTACTACCTGTCTCACCTGTCCTTCCTTGTTCTCATAGGACCGCTGCTGCAGTCTACCATAGATATTCACTCCGGATCCTTTCTTGAGATACTGACAGACCATTTCGGCCAGCTTATTCCAGGCCACCACATTGAAGAAGCTGGTCTGTTTATTTTCACCATAGCCGTGATTATCTGCTATACTGAAATTACATACAGCCTTCTGAGAGCTGGTATACTTCAGCTCCGGGTCCTTAGTGAGATTGCACTTAGTGATAATTACTGTGTTCATTCTTTACTCTCCTTATTGATCATGTTAATAGCACGCTGTAATTTTACCATATAATCCTGTATAGTGGAAATGCTATGCTTTTCGATATTATCATAAAAGTCCATAATAGCATCCTTTTGAGCCTGGTATTTTGCAGGAAACTTCACTCCCAGCAGCAGCTTAGTGAACTCATCTATTACAGATTTCTTTGAGACGCGCGTAGAGCTCGCTGGTGAGGACTTTTGACCATATCCGTTAATATCATTGACCTCCTCGGCAGAAACCTCACCAAAGCTCAGGAGATCGCTGATAGACCTATTCTTTGCCCTTGTCTCCGCGGTGGCCCTGGTATCGTGTATAGAGCGCTTCATGCCCTTCTCGGTATTGCTGCAGGCTCCGGTCCCGTCTGCATAGATACCGTTCTGCATTACAGCCCGGTATACGAAAAAATAGGTAAATGACTGGCCGTCACCTTCCTTCCATTCCTTTATGAGCTGGAGAGATACATTATAGACCTCTCCCAGCTTGCGCCAGTAGGACTTTTTCTTAAAATCACGGCCCTGGATCTGCTGTATATCATCCTGGTCCAGTATGCTCTTGAGAATAATTTTCCGCTCCTGGATAAAGCCTATAGCAGAGTCCGGAGTAATAACCGGAGCTGCAGGCTTGACAGCTACGGCCTTCCGGGGATCAGTGGGATCACCAATGGGCTCAGCCAGTGCAGCCTTGATCTTTGTCAGTCCCTCTTTGACAACTTGCTCAGTATTCTTTTTCATGGTTATTTCCTTTTAATTTCCTTATTAACTTCATACAGGTCCCGGCAGATAAGAAAGCGCTTTACATGTAGATCCAGCTTATGGCAGACCTTATCCTCAAATCCCTCATCCTCGGAGCGACCTACACGGATAATATGGACCTCATCTACTTCATAGCCGTGCTCAAGTAGCAGCAGGTCATATCCAGCCACCTGAGTAAAATGATCATCATAGACGGCCTTGCAGGTCTTAATATCACAGAGGATCTTCTTATCGCCCTGCTTTTTCATTACACCGTAGGCATCTATAGTGCCGCCAAACTGGTGCTTTTCAGATACCATCTGCTGCTCTATGAGCCTGGCCTCAAAGCCTACTTCCTTCTGCCATTCCAGAAACTTCAGATATCCATTTTCAGCAGTGTCGATCTGGTCCTTAGAGTAGGCATCCAGGTCAGGCTTTTCTCCCTTCAAATGACATTCTATCATGTAGTGAGCCAGTGTCCCGATTGTTGCTAATTCGTCCACATACTTGCCGACCTCAATTCCCTGCAGGCCGAGCTTATTGGCCCAGGGGACCAGTGCGGCCTTATCCATCACTCCGGTAATAGTAGTACAGCCAGGCACACGAGTCCCGGCAGCGTTCTTGTAAACTGTGTGAGCTCTACTCTTTTTAGCTGCTTTTTTGTTCAGATCCATTTTTTCCTCCCTCAAAATGTTTTTTTAATATTTCAGTGATAATAAAACTAACAGATCTACTATCTTTTTCAGCTGTCGCTTTTATTTTTTCGAGCAGCTCATCATCTGAAATATAAACAG
>Ga0272441_10003065_pt1 | contig 32633 bp, 34 predicted proteins | sample SSMProp6N_FD_193582 | JGI IMG/M metagenome (GOLD analysis project Ga0272441, IMG submission 193582) | Marine sediment archaeal communities from Little Sippewissett salt marsh, Falmouth, MA, United States - SSM-Prop-6N | ecosystem: Environmental > Aquatic > Marine > Wetlands > Sediment ... | reverse complement strand
AAGAACTCAAAGCTGAACCTTGAAGGAAGAGGTTTTGAGACTGTTTTGATTCAGAAAGCGTACTCGTGGCTTGAGGACTGTTTCCTCAAACCGAAACAAGCCGACCTCACAGGTCCGGAGTTAGCACCGGGTTCAAGACCCGGCATAGACTCTAGCGTAGGTGTGATTCCTACGGGCGAATCGGCGAGCACAACTGGTCATTGCCGTATAGCAAATAGCTATCTGGGAGGTGAAAGGCTCCCCTCTGAGCTTGGATGGGTTTTTCCAAGTTTGGTAAACCAGGTTGGAAGCCATGTTGCAGATTGGTCAGTATGTCAAGGTTAAGACGGAGTTCCTGAAGGGTGCCGACGGCGAAGATCGGCGTGGTGAGATCATTTACCGTGTCGAGGAGGTTGACTTGCCTTTTGGGAAGGAAGAGGGCAACAAGGACGGCATTCGTTTCATCATGATTGCTGGAACCGGTCCCGGTTTCTTCCCCGGAAAGAAGGTTCTTGATAATCGAGTCGTGGTCGAGAATGACATCAAGAAGGGCAGGACGCAGATTCTGAACGACGCTCAGGCAGAGCAGTTGACCAAGCAGCTTGCTGCCAAGGGTCAAGAAGTCGGCGATATGAAGCACAAGGGAACCGGTTGCATTGAACTGGACATGTGAGGTCCGAAGCGTGAAACGAGTCAAGTTGAGCACTGTAAGGACGACGGCTGAAACTGAGTGCGTTGTGGACTGTAAGAATTGCCGACACGGTCATGCGTGTTGCAGAACTTACGCCATTCCGCTATCGAATGAAGAAGCCGAACGTTTTCAGCGGGCCACGGACGGGCAAGGGAAGGAACTGAACATCCTTGCCCGTCGTGATGACGGTACTTGTGTCTATTGGGACGACGATACCAAGCTTTGCACGATTTGGGATCGCAGACCGGACGTTTGTCGTCGTTATGATTGTCGCAAGGACCATAGACTTCTTCAGAAGACTGTGGAGCGACCGCTTCAGATGCTTACGTTGGCTGGTTTCAGTGGTCGTTTGAAGGTGGTTATGTCCGTTTCGGTTGTCGATGTTGAGACGAAGCTGAAGGTTATGCCCATGATGGTTGTCGATCCAGATAACTTGCGTGGGGCTGACAAGTTGGCTGTTGAGGGCATACAAATTATCAACGAGCCTGATAAGCTTGTTGAGTCGGCTGTTGATGCCCTCAGAGAGTTGCTTCAGAAACGATTGGAGCAGGAGAAGAGCGATGAGTGACGTTACAGCCGTTATCTGTTACCTTCCAGGCACGAAGGATATGCTTGATGCGTGCCTTTCGAGTATTGCTCGACACACGGAGCGTCACTTGTCTACAGTGTTAGTTCTTTGGTCTATGGGGCGACCTTTCGATGCGTACGATGTTGTCGAAAGGTCGTCCCTGCCTCATGTTGGTGTAATTCCGGTCAATTGTATGTTGGTCAAGTCAGCGTGGTTGCACGCTTACATGCTTGACACTTCGATTTGGAGTTTTGTTCAGACCGATTTGATTCTCACGCTGGACAGTGATTGTTTACCGGTTGCAGATGGCTGGCTCGATTTTATGGTTGATGCCGTTAAAGATGGCAGTTGGTCATCGGGTATTTCTTTCCCGTTGTCTCCGGCTTCTCATTCTTGTGGGAACGCTGTGGCAGATCGCTACAGGATGGCTCGGCACTGGGATCGTGGTCATGTTGCTTGTCAGTTATACAGCAAACGCAATCTTGTGTCGTTAGGAGTTCATTTTTGTCAGGGTTTGGATGCTGGACTCGGTATCAGCGATGAATTGGAGAGGAGGTCCTGGCAAAACGAATTGAAATTATTGAGACCGACACGATGTCCGCTTGCAGAGCGTGAGGGCGACGATCCTGAGTTGAACCGGCTGGACTGTGTGGTCTTTGGGGATATGGTTTACCATCACGGGGCTTACAGTTGTGATCAGGGGGTTAAAAAGCAGCGGTATTCGATGGCGAAGGCAAGAGTGCTTGAACACCGTGGGGCTGAGTTTCTTTTGGACGATACCAACAGCCATTGTTATGCGTTTGACCGTGAGGATGAGGCGGCGTTGCGCTACTACATGACGATTGTAACGAAGGGGCTGTAGGCGTGGAATGGATCGTGGCAAGCCAGAGATCGTTCGTCGGAAGATTTGGACCGAGAATGATGTCCAAGTAAGCCGTTGTACGATTCCGAAGTTGCTGCACTTCATTTGGGTTGGGGGTAATCCGCCAGCATGGTCTGATCGTCTGGTGGGCAGGTTCGCCGAATTGAATCCCGAGTTTAAGGTCATGTTGCATGATGAAAGTGCGCTTGACCCGAGCATGGATGTGATTTATCGGGCGGCGAAGCAGAAGCCTGAGTGCAAGTGTGACGTGCTCAGGTTGTGCGTGCTGAGGAGGTATGGGGGCTGGTATTTCGACCGAGACTTTGTTCCGGTTAGACCGCTTGCGGGACTCGAAACGAAGTATGACATTGCAGACTGTTTCTTGACTCAGCAGTTTTTGCACGGCAGAAAGCGAATCAACAATGCCGTCATTGGGTTGTCGTCCGGCAGTCTTGTATGGTCTGTGATTGATGAACTTGTGGAAGAGATTATATCCAGCCGTAGGATAGAGAGGACGAGTTTCGGTCCTCTTTTGATGACGCAGCTTTCAGAGCGTTGTCGAGACGTGCCCATCGCAGCAATGGGCGACTTCTATCCTTTCCCGATTCGGAGATCAGGTCAGGCTAGAACTGTTGCGAGGTGTCTCTTGAGGAGTGGCTTCAGTCGTGATGTCGTGCGACAGCACTTCAATGGCGATTTGCCATTTGCCTTTCACCTTTGGATGGGAGGGGCGAAAAGACTATGAGCGGAGTGCCGGTACAGAGGGTCAAGACGTATGGTGGACCGGTCAAGATCGAAGCTCCATACCCGAAGGTTGCTCATTTTGTTTGGATTGGTCCTCCGAGACCAAGGTGGTTCGAGTCGTGCCTGAGTCGGTTTCGTGAGGTTAATCCAGACTTTGACGTGGTTGTGCACGATGAGTCTTCTCTGCATGATGATATGAAGCCTCTGTACGATCAGGTGAAGTGGATCGAGTCGAAGGCTGATCTAGTTCGGTTGTGTGCTCTGTTTGATACGCCGGGTTGGTATTTCGATGCTGACTTCATTGCACTTCGACCGATGTCTGAATTGCCGCAGGAGTATGACAAGCTTCTGGACCTGTTCGTTGTTCCTCAGAAGTTGGTTTCAAGCAATCCAAGGCTTGTGGGGATCAGCAATGGCTGCTTTGCGTTGCGTGATGGTGAATGGTTTGCGAAGGTTGTAGGCGAGCAACTTCAGTGGCTTGCTGGTGGTCAGATCAGGAGAGAGGTGTTTGGTCCGATGCTGTTTACACGCCTTGCGAGGCTTTGTCCGGTGACATGGGGCAGAACGACGCACTTCTATCCGATCCCCGGTTCGCAGACGAGCCGGGCGAGGCGTTTGGCGAAGCGTATACTCTTGAAGGACTTTGAGCCGGACTTCGGAGACTGCAAGCCGTTCCTGTTTCACTTCTGGATGACTGGACAAACGAGGCTTTTCTAGGCGGTTTTGGTATGTCCGAGAGAGCGTTGCGTTTGGCTTCTGTCATGGATCGCATGTCCGTTGTTTCTGCCGAGCCATGTGTTTCCGACGTGGAAACGGTAAGGCAGAAGGTGTGGCATGAGGATGACGGGTTACGATCTAGTACGTGTGTTGTGCCGGACATACTTCATTTTGTTTGGATTGGACCGTCGATGCCGTGGTGGGTGGGGCGCATTATAGAGCGGTTCGGGGAGCTGAATCCTACTTTTCGGATCATGGTGCATGACGAATCGGTGTTGGATGGGGAGTTTTCAAGGATTTATGATTCAGCATTAAAAAGGTTTGACTCCAAGTCGGACGTGCTTCGGCTGGCTGCACTGAGGAAATACGGTGGTTGGTATTTTGATTGCGATTTCATACCGATCAAACCTGTACGTGAGATTGTAGAACGATACAATATTGTGGACAATTTTGTGACTGCAAGTTATTGGAAGCCGAAGCAGTGTGTGGAGAATGGTCTTATAGCACTAACGAAGGATTCTACATGGTGGGTGATAATAGATGAAGTCATTAAGCAAAGAATTGCTCTGTGCGAAAAGGGAAAGGTACGGAGACAGACATTTGGTCCTGAATTGATGTCCAGTGTTCACGCTATCAAGTCTTTTACAGCAGTTGGGAAGGTTCGTGACTTTTATCCCTTGGCTTTCCCGCGTCGTAAGGCTGCGAAGTCGGTTGCTAAGGAGGTCTTACGTACTTACTTCAACGACGGTGCTGTATCTGATATTTTCAGTTCCTACTTTGGTTACGTTCCTTTAGCATTTCATTTCTGGATGAGTGGCGGGTTGAAGTTGTGAATGGAACCATTCTAATCACTGTCTATGGGATGAAGCGTGGCGGTCAGCATGGCTTTTCCAATTGGCTCATGTCGCAGTTCCGAGATGGATACGGGCTTTATTTGAACGACCGTGAACTCTTTGGAGACCCATTGGTTGTCCGGTACTATGATGTGTGGGGTGATTTTTGCAGTGTTCCGTTGTCGAAAATTCGAGAGGTAGAGAAGGATGTGGTCATTGTGGGGATGGAGGACAAGCACATGACGCACATTGTCTCTCGGGATGTATTCCCTGGAGCATTCAGGGAGAAACTCGGTCCTATTACAGCAGAGTACAGTGTGTTGCTCATTCGTGACCCGTTTAACCTTTTCGCTAGTCGCAAGCGTTGGGTTGAAACAAGGGGGCGATGGCTCGGTCGCAATGCGATGGATGTTGAATTGTGGAAGGAACACGCCAGAGAGTATCTTGGCTTGACGAATCATCTGCCCGCAAAGCCTATTAGGCTGTGTTACAACTTCTGGTACTTGTCAGAAGCTTATCGTAGGGCAATTTGTTCTTTGTTGGGTATTGAAGGCTTCTCGGATGATGCCTTTACTGCGATGAGTTTGGTTGGGAACAACACTTGGGATGGAGTAAAATATAGAGGGAAGACTAGTTTGATGCCCGTATTGAGTCGTTGGAAACATTACAAGCTCAATAGGGAGTATATGAGCCTTTTTGATGGCGAAGTGTTAGAATTTGCTGAGAGAATTTTTGTCGATGGAGAAGGTGGAGATGTTTTAGTTGAGGTTAACGCGGGCGAGGTTGAAGATGTATAATCTTAAGTCTGGGTTGTCAGTTAAACTTGTTTTGAAAGGAAAACACCGTTGAATACTGACGCGAAAGGGATTACGTTTTGGCTTACTGGTTTGCCTTCGGCTGGAAAAACGACCATCGCTGACATTGTTGCGCCGAGAATTGGTGCTTTCAGACTTGATGGTGACGTGCTTCGAGATACACCGATTGCTGAAGAGCTTGGTTTCTCGAAGGAAGACAGGACGCGGAACGTGCTTCGTGCAGCTACGGTTTGCAAGCTCATGAACGAGGCTGGAGTCGATGTTGTGGCGTCTTTTATTTCGCCGACTGTGAATATGAAGGTAGCCGTTCGCAATTTGATCGGTCTTGATTCTTGCAGGTTGTTCCATGTGAGCTGTACGCCGGAAGAGTGTGCCAAGCGAGACCCCAAGGGACTTTGGCACATGGCGAAAGTCGGAGAGATTACCGGCTTTACAGGCTATGATGCTCCCTATGAGGTGCTTGAAGTGCCAGAGTCGCAGCTTCTTGATACGTGCGAAATGAGTGCCTTTGAGTGCTCAGAGAAAGTTGTACGGATGTTCTACAGGATGAAGCCAGCAGCTCGGCCTCATTCCGTGTTCATTGGGCGTTGGTCTCCTTTCCATAATGGGCATCGTGCCATGATTGAGACGGCACTGGACAAGGGCGAGAATGTTTTGGTTCTTGTTCGTAATGTGTTGGTGTCTGATAGTGACCCTTGGACGGCATGGGAGCGCAAGGCAATGGTCGAGCTTGCCTTGTCTGATTACGAGGGTCGTGTTACGGTCATGGTTGTGCCAGATGTCGGGAGTGTGGTTTATGGTCGGAAAGTGGGCTATTCTGTGAACGAAGTTGAAGTGACTGAAGAGATGGCAGCGACCAGCGGAACTGAAGTCCGCAGGAGCTTGCTTGCTGGAGAAGATGGCTGGAAGCAGAATGTGCCTGCCTGCCTGAGAGAGTACCTGGAGATATGGCGTGGGCAATACAGAAAAGACTGATGTCCATACACGACCGATTACTGATCTGTTCGGTACGCGCCAAGGTAAAACGGCAATGATAATCTGTTCTGGTCCATCTCTGAGCGGATATGAGTCCGTAATTGGAGAGTTGGATAAGCGGATCAAGCCGGAGATTTTTGTTTGCAACCACTGGCGTGATTTGCGCAAGAAGCTCGGAGTGAAATTTGAGCCGGAGTTTGTATTCTACATTGATCCCGGATGGGATAGAATGGCTGTTAAGCATCTTAGACAGCATAATACGGCTCATTGGGTGCTGCGTTGTGGTAGAATGGTCCCTTCCGATAGAATACACTATCACAGTGTCAGCGACGAGCGTATGAGCTGGCGCTATTTCACTGGCGACTTGATGTTGAATGTTGCCATGCTTGCAGGGTATGACGCCGTGTTTGTCTTTGGTTGGACTTGTAGTGCTCTGACAGAGGAGTCGGTCTTTCATGAGCATTACTTTGGCGGCAACGGTTGGCACGGAGACGGCAATTGGCCGGATCGTAAGCGTGGCGTTCCGGTCAAGATGGCTGCATTCTTGAACTCGTTTGAGCCTGAACAAAGATTGCGTCAGCTTTTTATCTTCGAGGGGACCGGACACCCTTATGCGGTGGACTTCAAGGAGTGTTATCCTTGGGGGAAGTCAAGAGGTGTCATGGACGTTGGTTGTCTTGTCGCTGATCAAAGAATTGAGTTCTTGATAAAGTTGTTGTCCCTTCAGGGCTGGGATGTGAGACTTCATGAAATTTTGGCTGGAGATGAGCTTGTTTCCTCCAGTGGTGCAATATGTTCGGTGTATTTATCTTCTGGTGGTCCTTTCGAGTGCTTGACCTTGATGAAGCGTCTTCAAATTAACTCCAAGTCCTTGGTAGGTGTCTGTGATTGCCTTCGGAAAACTGTTACGGTGTCGGGCTGGCCGGTCGTTTCCTGTGCCAGTGTAGACGACATTCGGAAGTTTTTGGGGAGCATGGGTTGTTGGAGTGGCGATTTGCGTTCTGAGTTTTTCAAGTGTCGGACTTCGTACGGAGATGTTCAGAGCCTTGTGGGTCGTGATACGGCGGTCAAGGCTTGTATGGCACTCGGTTCTACTGTTGTCGAGCGAATGGTTTTTTACGCATAAGGAAAAAAAATGGCATGGAGAAACTTGGACGTTGTCGGTGGGCAGAGCGAACTGTGGTTTACACGTGACTCTATCATTTTGATTGACAGAGTTTTTGATTTTAACGGAAAGTGTGGGATAGAGTGGGGCGGCGGCGGGTCTACGGGGTGGTTGCTGCGACGTACTCCTCAGAGGCTTGTTACGGTTGAACATGATGACCGATGGGCTGCCATGCTTAAAAAACTATATGGCTCTTTCTCGAACTGGAATTTGGTCCACATTCGAGCGCAGTCAGAAGGTTTAGAGAAGTGCATTGGCTTATTTGGGCACGATACGGCTTACTATGACGATTATGTTGCGTGTGTCGATGCTTGGAAGGTTTTGCCAGAAAAGATCGAGTTTGCTATTGTGGATGGTCGTGCGCGGAACGCTTGCCTTGAACTGGCTGTAGAGCGTTTGGTTGCATCAGATGGGTTGCTGGTCTTGGACGATTCTGAACGAGAACGGTACGATCTTGATCTGGTGCCGTCACATTGGTCTCGATTTGACACAAAGAACATAGAGGGGAAGTGGACCACTGTATGGCTGTCACGACGCCGAATGTCGGGCAAGAGCGATGTCATGTCGAAGCGGGGCTTGGAGCTTCGCTACTGGAACAACATCAAACAGAACGAGAGTGTTTTGGAGAATGGGCATTTCGAGCATGTGTTTACGACGGCGTTGTCGCGTGATCTTTCTTGGTATGTCGGTCTGAGAATGCTGGATGTGGGTTGTGGACCTAGAGGTAGCCTTGTATGGGCTCAAAATGCAGCCAAGCGTGTTGGGATTGATCCGTTGGTGGAACAATACGTTGCAATGGGGGAAGCATCTAAGCATGGCATGGAGTATCAAACTGGGACTGCCGAGAAGATGCCCTTTGAGGACGAGTCCTTTGACGTGGTGTCATGTTTGAACGTGCTGGACTACGTTGAAGACCCTGTGAAGGCTGTCAGGGAGATGTGGCGGGTCTTGGCTCCATGCGGAGAGATCATTGTCGCTTGTTCTATCAACAGGTCTCCGTCGCTCGAAGAATGGTTTTCATTCAAGCCCAGAGCAATTGAGTCACTGTTCCCTGTCGATCCTGAGTTCAATCAGCTTTACAGCTTCCATGAGGGGCTTTACAAGACCATCGAGTGTGGTCAAGAGCAGACGGACATGCTTGGACCTTCCGTTCTGCTTGCTACATTCAGAAAGCCTTCCGTGGATAAAGAAGAGCAAGCTCAGGATGTTGAGCCAGTAATCGAGTCGATATCAAAGCCGATGGCTGGTTTGCCGATAACGTTTGTCGTGGCAGCGTACAAGTGTGCCGACAAGATTGGAAGGTGCATCGAGAGCCTGAAGAAGCAGCAAGGAGAGTTCCATGTCCTTGTTGCTGTTGACAATGCCGATGCAGATACGGAATATGCCGCTCACAGGGCTGTAGGCTTCGATAAGCGGTTTTCAGTGTGTTGCCGTGACAAGAGGGTTTACGCTCTTGAGAACAGGCTCATAGAGATCAAGCAGACTCCGGCAGACGGAATAGTAGCCTTGGTCGACGGCAACGACTATCTCTTGACAAATGATGTTTGTAAGAGATTGCAAGAGGCTTATGCCGATCCAGACGTGGGAGCTGCGTGGTCGGAGATGGAGTGGGTCGGTAAGCAACCGAATGAGAGTCACAGATTCGATGGGGCTGCGCTTGATCCTCGTGTTGACCCCTACAAGCAGAAGTGGTCTGTTACGCACTTGAGGAGCTTCCGCAAGAGCGTTTTCGATTGCGTTTTGGAGGGCAACTTCAGGGACAGTAGCGACAGATTCTATCGTCGAGCGACCGATCTTGCGATCATGCTTCCGATCCTGAAGCTGTCTCGCAAGACGGTGTTCATTCCAGAGAAGCTCTATGCGTACGATTGGTGCCCTGCTGAACATGACCCGCCAGAAAAGGCATGGACGGTCGAAAAGGAGATTCGTCAGCGGGGGTTTGTGTTGCCTTCGGGCAAGTCCGGCATCTCTGTTTTGTACGTCATGCCGTCGCTGGTGGTTGGAGGTAGTGAACTTCACTTTGCAGAGCTTGCTCGTGGCATTTCAGCTCTTGGTCATCGGGTTGGTATTCTGCCGTTGTGTCAGCGTGGGGACAAGTTGGAGGACGCTGCTAACAGGATTGACACGTCATGGGCGGATGAGGTCATTGAGTTTCCAAAGTCTGAAGAATGGGTTGATCAGATGTGGTGGCGCTATGACGTGGTTCACATGACGAATCTTTTGCCGTCTCAGAGGCGTATTGTGGTTGAGAATCCAGTCGGGAGTCCAGTTGTCGAGACAATTCACACGCCGGACAGTTTGTCATGGCTTACCGATAACGATGGGGCGGAGTGGGAATCAAAGATTGCAGAGCGTGTGTGTGTCAGTCGGGGAGCCAAGGAAGCAACTGACTATCTGTACGGTGTCGATTCTCTTCTATGTCCTTGTGCTGTTCCTGTTCCCGAGACTGTTGATGAAGCATTACGTTGGGATCAGAAGGGTGCGATTGTTAACGTGGGTAGGGTAGACCCGAACAAGAACCAACTCAGCTTTCTTGAAATCGTCGCAAGGTCCGGTAGATCGTTTGCTCAGATCATCGGAGACTCTGACCAACGATACCCTGAGTACATATCGAAGGTGCGTCGTCGGGCAGAGGAACTTGGTGTGCAATTGAGCGTTACTGGCTTTTTGCCGAGAGACCGGGCTTTGTTACATCTTGCGGCTGCTTCCGTGCTGGTTGTTTCTTCGTTCAGTGAGGGCGTTCCGCTTGTTGTGGTTGAAGCCATGATGCTCGGTGTGCCAGTGCTTTGTCGAAAGTGTGGACAGGTTGATGAAATCGTTAAAGATGGCGATACTGGACTTTTCTTTGTTGATGAGGACGAGGCTGCTGAGAAAATCAAGCAACTTCAAGAAGTAGAACGGAAGGCGATGTATGAAGAGATGCTTTGTAGGGCTAGAGTGTTTGCCGTCGAGCGTCATGACGCAAGGAAGGTTGTCCGTTGGCATGAGGCTTTATACTTGTCGTTGATTTGTGCGAGACGGGCATGAAGAAGCATGTAACAGTTATTGTGTCTTCATATAACAGTCTGCCGGTGTTGAAGCTCGCTTTCGAGTCATACCGTGCTCAACTGCCGTGTAGCTTTGTGGACATGATCGTGGCTGATGACGGTTCGACAGACGGAACGCAGGAGTGGCTTGATGCGTTATCGGACTCTGAGTTGCCATTTGAGTTTAGATACGTCACGAGGGAGCATTGCGGGTACGGTCTGGCGTCGATCAACAATATGGCAGCACGCAGAGCGCAGGGCTCACGCTTGCTCTTCACCAATGCCGATGTGTTGCACAGTCGTTGCTCTTTTCTTGAGCATTTGGACCTTCCGCCGCTTGTAATCGGGGCTGGAGTTGTGCATGGGATTGGACTGGAGGGAGTTAAGCAAGTGGACAAGCGGCTTGTTGGTGACTGGGAAGGCTTGTGGCACTTGTCGAAGAGTTATCCGACTGATGCGTCAAATCTAGCCTGTATACGGGACAATCCAGTGCCGCTTTGTTGTTGGGGAGGCAATTTTTCGGTCGGAAAGAGCGTTTTTGATGCTGTTGGTGGCTACTGTGAAGACTATCATGGCAAATACGGGGGCGAAGAGAGCGACCTCGTTGCAAGGATTGTGAATGATCATGGTGGAGTGATTGAGTGGGTTAAACACTCTATTGGTTTGCATTTGGATCATGTTTGTGCGCCTTACAAGGTTGCGGCAAAGGGGAAGCAGAAGTTTTTCGAGGAAAACTGATATGGTGCCAGTGAAGATCGTTAGAGTGGCGAAATGGCAATCTTCTCCAATGGGCAACCCGTTTATCGTACTTGCAGACCCGGACTGGATGATATGGCTTGGCAGTCACAACATTGTATGTCTTAATACGGGCTTGCAATTTGGTGTGTCGGGGTTTACGGTCTTAGCTCAACCCGTTTTGTCTGGTGTGTATGGGCTTCATGCAACGTTCGATGAAGATAGTACTTTGATTTTGACTGGTTTGTGTCGTTCGGGGCTAATGATGCAAGTTCGTGGTGTGACGCCATTTGCCAAGATTGAGATTGTTAAGATTGACCGTGCTTCGATTCGGTTTTTGGAGTTCAGCAGTAAAGGTAAACGTGTGATCATGGGAGATAGCCATGCTGGTTGCAGTGGTGAGTCAAATGCCAAGTCCGGAAAGTCGTCTAATTGAGCGAACGTTGGCATTGTTCCCGGGTGTGGAGATAAGGAGCTTGTCTTACCCGTTTGGAGGGCAGGCTTACTCAGATAGGTATGACATAGCTTTCTGTGTTGGTCCTGTCAGTTACTGTCCGTGTGCTCGCAGGCGTGTTGGTTTTCTTTTGGGGCCTGTTGAACTTCATGCCAATTTCGAGTATAATGTAGTACTATGTGGAAGTAGTGCTTCGGCTCGTCGGGCTATTATGGCTTGGGGTCTCGGTGTTAAGTGTATCGTGCTTGAAATTCCAGTGCTTGAGACCGAAGCGGGACGTAGAAGATGCTTGGAGCTTGAGCGTTCCGTAGTGATAGGTTTGCCGTGGGCTGGGCGTTGTAGTCTCGCTTATGATGCTTTTGTCCTTGCTGGTGGTTTGAGTCCTGTGCATGTTTTTGCTTGCTGGACTCCGCCGAGTGGCTTATCTGCTTCCCTGTTTACTTCGTCCGAGTTCAATTGTCGTGTTCGTCATGGTGGAGTTGGTGTGTACGGCAGCTCTGTTGGTTTTGAGTTGCTTGTGAGGCGTCATTTGGCACTCGGAGGTCTTGTGTTTTGTAATAGGGATAAAAAAGCACTGGGTGATTTCTCAGACTTTTGCATGGATGTTCCGACTAGGCGATGCTTGGTTGATTTGGAGCTTCCTGATCCGGTTGTGGTCGAGGAAGCCAAAGGTGATGTTGAGATGTTTCGGGATGGTCTTTTTTCTGTCTTGATGAAACTTTGATGAGGTATGGAATATGCCAATAGAGAATGAAGTTCCGGTTGTTTGTGTATTTGGCGCGCATGGCGTGGAAGCAGTTACTAAGGGCACGTCCGAGTACACAAAAAATCTTCCAATTGATTGTCGATGTTACGAGACTGACGACGATCTGGACAGGATTCTTGCCACGGTTAGACCGCAGGCGATTCTCACGGTTGGTGATGTTTTGAGCTTTGGAAGGCTTCACGTTGCTCCGTTCTACATCAGGAGAATGTGGATACACTTGGATAGTTTGGAGGCATTGACGCCACAGCAGATCGGTCAGAAGCTCTTTACGTGTATTGTGGGCAATATGGTCGATAGAGGACACGCTCGGAAGGGTCCGTTATTGGTTTCGGTGTTTACTTCGACCTACAAGGTGTCGTGGCAGCAGTTTAAGCGTGCGTATGATTCACTGAGGAATCAGAAGTATCGAGACTGGGAGTGGGTGATCTATGACGATTCTAATGACGGAAATGTTACCTTCGACATGATTGCTCAGGTTTGCGTCAAAGACCCGCAAGTTAGACTCTATAAATCGCATGATAATTCCGGCAAGATCGGGGAGGTCAAGTTTCGGGCCGCTTCTCTTTGTCAGGGCGACATTCTTGTGGAGCTTGACCATGATGACGTTTTGACACCGAATTGTCTTGATGTTCTTGTCAAGGCATTTGATCAGTTCCCTGATGCAGGTTTTGCCTATAGTGATTGGCTTGAACTTTGGGATGGTACGTTTGAGTCGAGAGTTTATGGGGAAGGCTGGGGCTATGGCTATGGTGCTTACAGGGATGGAATATACCGTGATGTGCCGGTCAAAATCGCCGTGGCAGCGAATATCAACGCTAAGACAATTAGACATCTTGTTGCGGCTCCAAACCATGTAAGGGCTTGGCGGGCGTCAACCTATTTTGAGGTTGGCAGGCACAATCCTTTGGTTCACATTGCTGATGATTTTGAATTGATTGTGCGAACGTTCCTGAATACGAAAATGATTCGAGTCCAGGAACTTTGCTATGTTCAGTATTACAAGTCTGGTGAGAACACGCAGAGCAAGCGAAACAAGGATATACAACGCATGGTTGCATGGCTAGTTCGATTTTACGACAGACAGATACATGACAGATTTAAGGAACTTGGAGTGGACGATTTCGTTTGGTCAAACGGGAGCAGCGATATGTCCGTTCCAAATCCGAAGGTCGAGTCGTGCTGCAATCATGTTTTTTGAAAAATGGACCACTTTTGATATATGAATGTGATTTGTCTATTCCTGTTGTATCGTTTGGAGGTGCATAATGGCGAATGATTACACGGAAAAGAGCATTGTTGTTTTGGAGCAGCTTGAGGGTGTTCGCAAGCGTCCGGCGATGTACGTCGGGGACACCGGTGAGTCCGGTTTGCACCATTTGGTTTGGGAGATCGTTGACAACAGCGTTACGTACCACACGCCCATTCTGTATAAGTGTAATGGGGTGATTAGGCATGGTCCACTAGGTGGTTTGGTTGATGAGCAGGGGCCATCTCGAATACCGGACAGTCGTGGTTTTGTGCCGAAGGACGAGATATTCGCACCTTCTTATACGAGAGATGGCGTTTTAGAGTGGCGGAAGGTAACAAAGTTGTACCGTCACGCTACAAAGCATAGAATACTTCGTGTTCGTTTGCAGAACGGTGTGAGTGTCGAGATAACTGACTGCCATTCTGTGTTTAAGTGGGACAATGGTCTTGTTCCAGTTGAAGGTCGCTCTTTGGTAGTTGGTGATGAAATTGTGGTTCCGTCGAGTTTGATATTGCCAGATTCTCAGTCCGATACTTATATTGACATGCTGCGAGTTCTGGCTGGGACCGGAGCTATGATTGCACTTAACAAGGATGTCGTCAGAGGAATCGTAGCGGCCCATCGAACAGAAATTAAGAAGTGGTGCAAGGATAATCATAACGACGAAGATTATTACAGTTCTTTCTATCGTTTTGATTATCTTCCAGTGAGTCTCGTTGATGATTTGGGAATTTTTGACGAAGTGCCAGAAGATGTCTATGTCGGTTTTAAGGCAAAGAAGGTGAAGCGATTTGTTTCGGTCAACGAGTCTTTTGTGAAGGTTTTGGGTCTCTACATTGCCGAGGGGTGTGTGCGTCACTATCCTAATGGAGAAGTTTTGGATGCAGTTCTTTCTTTTGGAAGTCACGAGTCTGATTTGATTGCTCATGCACAGTTATTGTGTTATGAAGTTTTTGGGCGTCATTGTAGCAGAAGACCTGCCCATGATTCAGCAGTTAATTTGTTCCTCGGCAAGGAAGCTGTTTTTTTGATGAAGTGGCTTGGTTGTGGTGGAGATTGTTATTCAAAGCGTATCCCATCCATTATTTGGGGATTGAATGATTCGTTGCGAGAGGTATTTCTGCGATCATCTCATGCAGGTGACGGATGTCCGGTATCGTTATTCACCGATGCTTGCTGTGTGAAGAAAGAGCTTCCCAAGCATGTGAAGTTTACATATTCATCTGCCTCTTCATCTTTGATTGATGACATGGCTTTGTTGCTTTTAAGTCTGAAAAGGAGTTTTTCTGTCAGCAAGTCTCATCGTAGCATAGAGTGGTATGATCAAAATGGAAGCTCTTATCGGTACAGAATAGGCGGGAAAAGAACTTGGTGTGACGTTGGCACGTTGCGCATAAAATCGGTAGAGAAAGTGGAAGAAAAACATCCATTCGTGTATGACATGTCTGTGGAAGGAAATGAGAACTTTGTTGGTGGTTCTGGTTGTCTTGTTTTGCACAACAGCATAGACGAGGCTGTTGCGGGTCACTGTGACAGGATCGGCGTTAAGTTCCTGAAGGATGGATCGGTTGCGGTGATGGACAACGGACGAGGCATTCCGGTCAAGAAGCACCCGACGAAGGACGTGCCGACTGTGGACGTTGTAATGACAGTGCTTCACGCTGGCGGCAAGTTCGACAAGAAGAGTTACACGACCAGTGGTGGTTTGCACGGTGTTGGAGCCAGCGTAGTCAACGCTCTCAGTGAGTGGATGGTGGTCAAGGTTCGTCGTCATGGCAAGGTCTGGACTCGGAAGTACAAGCGTGGCGTGCCTACGAGGAAAGAGCTTGACAAGACGCCAGCCAAGAACGAAGGCACTGGAACGTGCATCAGTTTCAAACCCGATGGAACGATTTTCAAGGGTTGTGCGTTCTCTAAGTCGAGAGTTGTGCGCAGGCTCAAGGAGTTGTCTTTCCTGAACCCCGGTCTCAAGATTGTGCTCGACTGGCAGGGCTCGAAAGAGACGTTTATCTCGAAGAAAGGTCCGGTGGACTACATAGAGCACCAACTTGGTCAACGTGAACCGTTGCACCCGCCGATTCACTTCAAGACGGATAACGTTGCTGATTGTCAGTTGGAGGTGGCGTTTGCCTACTATGACGGCTACGATCCGATTGTGTCCAGCTTCGCAAACAATATTTGCACGGTTGAAGGTGGCGTCCATTTGAATGCTGCTCTGGACTCTCTGAGTAAGGCTGTGATGCAGTCAGCCGAGAAGTACAACATGACCAAGGAACTTGGCGATCTTCAGGTTGGCAAGGCTGATGTGAGTGAGGGCATTGCCTTGGTCGTTTCGGTTCGTGTGCCCGAGCCAGAGTTTCAGGGTCAGACGAAGACTCGGTTGTCCAATCCGAATTTTCGTGGTCCGTTCGGCGATTGGATACAGGAACAGTTGGTTGATCTTTTCGCCAAGAAAAAGACTCTTGCCAAGATTATTGCTGGTAAGGTTGTGGCTTCCTTGAAGGCGAGGGATGCTGCACGACGGGCGAGGGAACTGAGTCGGAAGAAGTCATCGCTTGAAAGCAGTGCTCTCCCAGGCAAGCTCTTTGACTGCACGTCCAAGGTGCCAGAGGAGTGCGAATTGTACGTTGTCGAGGGCAACAGTGCTGGAGGTACGGCTGTTCAGGCCAGGACAAGGTCATTTCAGGCAGTATTACCACTTCGTGGCAAGGTGATCAATGTTTTGAAGCAGCCGAAAGTGAAGTGTCTTCGGAACGCCGAGGTTGCTACACTATTTCAGGCTTTAGGTACAAAGCCAGATGGTTCTGATGTCGATTTGTCTGGTCTTCGTTACCATAAAGTTGTGATAAGTGCCGATGCTGACCCGGACGGCGGGCATATTATGTGTCTGCTTATGACTCTGTTTCACGAGTACATGCCAAGCTTGATAGACCGTGGACACCTGTACGTTGCTGCGGCTCCGTTGTTCAGAGCGGTCTCGAAGGGTGGTCAATCCGTGTACCTGAAGGACGACCGTGACTTGGAGCGATTCAGGGACGAGAACGATATGAGCCGATTTACGGTGAAGAGGTTTAAGGGTCTTGGCGAAATGAACGCCGACGAGTTGAAAGAGACTGTTATGGACCCTCAGAGAAGGCAGTTACGGAAGGTTTACGTCGAGGATAGCGTCGAAGCCAAACGAGTGGTTGAGTGTCTCATGGGCAAAGCCATCGTTGAGCGTAAGCAGTTTTTGTTTGATGGGCTTCGTTTCACGAATGGAGGAGATGGAGAATGACCACGGACACAGTTGGAAGTGATGATCAAGGTTTTGCTTTCACGGAAATGACCGAGGAGATGGAGTCGGCATTCCTGACGTATGCTCAGTACGTCATTCAGGATCGCTCGATTCCTGACGTGCGGGACGGGCTCAAGCCAGTTCAGAGACGTGTATTGTGGGCGATGCACCAATTGGGTTGCAGACCGGATACGGCTCACAAAAAGTCAGCCTTGATCGGCGGCGAGACTCACGGCAAGTACCATCCGCACGGTCAACCGGCGATCTATGGTGCGATGGTCCGCATGGCGCAGGATTTTTCTATGTCGGTTCCACTCGTGGACGGACAGGGCAACTTCGGGAGCGTGGATGGCTTGCCGCCGTCTGCCGAGAGATATACCGAGGCGAGACTGTCACGGTTCGGCTATCATGTTTTGTTTTCGGATATCAATGATGAGACGATTGACATGGTGCCGAATTACTCTGAGGAGTATATGGAGCCTTCGGTGCTTCCGGCTCGGCTTCCGTTGCTTCTGCTTACGGGAGCAAGTGGTATCGCCGTTGGTATGGCAACACATATACCGCCATTCAATCTTGGTGAAGTGTGCGATGCCTTTTCGCTGTTGCTTCAGAATCCAGATGTGACAGCCGAGGAGCTTGTCGATGTGCTTCCCGGCCCGGACTTTCCGCTTGGAGGCATTGTGGAATGCCAGAACGTTGTGGAAGTGGTCGAGTCGGGTAGAGGTGTGTTTCGCTACCGCTCTACGGCGACGTTTGAGGCTGAAGGAAACAAACGTGACATAATCATGACAAGCGTGCCATACGGTGGAAACAAGTCGGCGCTTTTGGAGCAGATCGCAGAACTGAGGAAAGAGGACAAGATAGATGGCATACAGGACGCTCACGATGAGTCAGCCAGTGGGGATGTCAGAGTCGTGATCCGGCTTAAGTCAGGTGTCTCCGGCGAGGCGGTCTTGAACTCGCTTTACAAGCATTCAGGCTTTCAGACCAGCTACAGTTCCAATATCGTGACCATTGCGGGACAGAGACCCGAATTGCTTGGCGTTCGTGGCGTGCTGGAGCGGTTTGCGGTGTTCCGAAGGGAAGTAGTTCGTCGGCGGACAGAATGTCGTCTCAGAAAGGCCGAGGGGCGACTTAGAAGAGTGCTTGTGCTGCTTAAAGCTATTGCCAAGGCGAATCAGGTGGTCAAGATCGTTCGCAAGTCTCAGGAGCCGGTGTCCGAGTTGATGACTTTGTTGAATGCGAATGAGGAAGAAGCTAAGTGGGTGTATGAGATGCCTCTGCGCACTTTGTCGCGCAAGGATACTGCCAGATTGACCGGTGAACGTGATGAATTGCAAGTTTTCGTGGCAGAGTGCAATGACATTCTCGCAAATCCAGAGCGTGTAACTCAGATTATGCTGGACGAAACTGCGGAGATTAAGGAAAAGTTTGCTGTGTCGAGGCGTACAACAGTAGTGAATGACTTTGGGCGTATATCTGTCGACGATACGGTGAAGCGCCAAGACGTTGCTCTTGTTTTTTTGAGTGATGGTTCTGTGAAGTCCACTGCGCTTGACGAGTATCGCTTGCTGCGGCGTAAGGCTAAGGGTATGAAGGGCGTTGTCGTCCCGGACGGCATTCATCCGGTGTTGGTAAGTGTTGTCTGTTCGCACGAGCATGTCATGATTGTGACAGATGCCGGGAATCGCTATCGTTTGAGAGTATTTGATATCCCGGCAGTTGGTCGGACACGTCGTCCGTGTTCGTTGGTTGATTGTGTTCCCGGCTTCTTGAAGGACGAGCAGATTGTCTCTCTCGTGCCTTCGGTTTTGGAGGATAGCCAGTGTCTTGTGTTGGTTGCGTCTGATGGCAAGCTCAAGAAGCAGTCAGCCGCCACTGTCCAAAGTGCCCGTGACACGACGACGCTGATTTATCCGGTCGAAAACGCAGAGCTGGTTGGTGCACTTGTTGCAAGTGTGGATGATCAGTTGGTCTTGTGTTCATCTGACGGGAAGGTGTTGAGAACCTCGTTGGAGTCTATTCGAGAGGTCCAGAGTCGAACTGCTTCTGGCGTGAAAGCGATGAAGTTGCGAAAAGGAGCGAAGCTTGTGTCCGTATCTGTGGTCGATCTTACCGGTTATTTGCTTACGGTGACCAAGAATGGCTTTGCGAAGCGGACTCCTGTTTCGGAGTACCGTTTGCAAGCCAGAGCCGGGCAGGGTGTGATTGGTTGCGGGGTACGAGACGGGGACGAGCTGGTTTTCGCTTGTTGTGTTCCTTCGGCAGATCAGTCTGTTGTTTTCGTGATGACAAATCAGAACAAGGTTGTGAGAGTGCGCACTGGCGAGGTCAGAGAGGTTGCTGGTCGTAATGGGCTTGGCGTGGCGTTGAAGAACATGGCGAAGGGTGAGTACGTCGTTGCAGTTTGCTTGGAATAACTGATATAACAGAGGAGCAAAAGCATGAAGACCACGATAGAGTTGTTTGATTCTTACGTGAAGCGTGCGCAGGCCATCGCTGAGGAAGCTCTAGGTAAGTGGTCTGATCTTGTGAAGTCGTACGCCGCCTTCATAGACGAGGTTCGTGGGCGTATTGATTCAGGAGAATTGACCGGTGATCAGGTCGATGTGATCGTTGAAAGGCTTTGGACTGCGGCGTGCTATACGGTGCCGTTGAAGGCTGCGATGCTTCATGTCTGTCACGGCTACAAACTGGGCGAGCTTCTGCGAACAAGCGACTGGGCGGTTGATGCCGTGTGGGGGACGGTCGGTGTGGCGATCAATTACACGGAGAATTGGTACGGCGACATTGAAGACTATCTCAATAGTCTGGACCAAACTCCGACTAATGCTGCTTGGTTGGCAATGTTTCGCCAGGCTAGGTTCGTCCATGAGGTCGTGCGTGATGTGCCACTTTTGCTCTATGACCGGAAGGTCGGCAACTTACTCAAGGCATGTCGTTTTCTTGAGTTCACGTCGGACGAACAAGCAAGGTTGCTTGTCAAGCGAAGTGATGGCACGAAGACGATTCGGTCCAAAGCGTCTCAGGTAAAGTCTAAGGACAAGAAGCCAGAGTATGAGGCGTCTGATGTTTGGGTGGAGCAAGGCTTCATACATTTTAGGGCTCCGAACGGCACGGTAATTCGTGCATCGCTGGAATACGTCTCGTCGTTTCTTGTGCAATCCGTTTGATGCGGAATGTGTTGTGTGATCGTATAATGGTCTATTTTGTTCACTTGAATGTGGAGTTTATTTGTGTCAGAGAACTACATAAAGTCTGTTGAGCTTTGGAACTTTGAGAACCATGAGCATCTCTTGATTGATGGTTTGACTCCGGGCTTCAATCTGATCGTCGGTGATTCGCAGGCGGGCAAAACATCGGTTGTCCGTGCAATCATGCTTGTGTGTTTCAATGTTTTCGAGCAACAATGGGTCCGTGTCGGAGCCAAGACTTGCGAGGTTGATCTGACAACGTGTCGTGGGTCGGTGCACGTCAAGCGCGGCAAGGGCGTTAACGAGTGGCGTCTTAAAACGACAGATGGCAATGTGCAGGAGTTCGAGAAGATTGGGGCTAGAACGGTTTTGTCGGAGGTTGTGGACATTGTTGGAATGAAAGCGGTCGAGTTGGGTGATGCAGTTTTGAATGTGAGCGTGATGGACCAACTCGGAGGACATTTTCTACTTGAAGAGATGGACGGGAAAAAGGCAACTGGGTCGTTCAGGGCTCAGGTGATCGACGAGATCAGCGGTCTTTCTGGCTTTGAGACTCTCGTTAAGGACATCAATCTTGATTCCAAGCGTGCCTCTAAGTCCGTTCGGGACGCCGAGAAGACGATTGAGGACATCAATGCCAAGATGCACGATGAGGTTATGCTTACCGAAGAGCGTAAGTTGTTGGAGGGCGTTGAAAAGCTTATCGAGTCGTATGTTGAGTGTATGGAAGCTGTCGAAGCAATGCGAGAGTTGTTTGTTGACTACGAAGAGGTGTTGCGCATCGAGCATGAAGTCGAGTGTGAGCTTGATAGTCTGCCAAATGTTGATCAAGCCGAGGTGAACTTGTTGTCGGCAGAGGAGTCTCTCGGTGTCACCGAACAAGCCAGTGATGTTCTTATCAAAAGTTTGTCGGTTGCTGTTTCCGAAGTTGAATGTGAGACCTTGCTTGTGAAGATGCCAGATTTGGAAATTCATGGTGCGTTGCTTGACGAGGTTGGTGGTGAGTTTGAGACGTTGACGGAATTTTCTGATTTGGTTGTTGATTTTGCAGAATTGGAGCGTAGCTGCAAGGCGGCAGAGGTTGAGCTTGTTGGTATCCCGAGTGCTTTTCCTGATGATTTAATCGAGGCAGATGTGGACCTTGTGAGTGCTAGTGAAATGTTTGGGCTTTTTAAGGAGTTGTCATCGAGCAATGATGCTGTTAATAGTGCGACCAGAGCGTTGTCTTCTGCGGTGAAATCCGTGAAGGAACTTTCAAAGGAACATGACGATTTTGTCGCTACCGTGGAAGTTTGTCCTTTGACCCTAGCGCCAATTACTGCTGAATGTTTGGAGAAAGCTAAGTTGGTGTCTGAGAAGTTTTGAAAAGGAGAATGAGAGATGCCTTACGTTGGTAAAAAAGTTAAAGTTATGATGGTCAATCAGATGAAGATGATCTCCGGTACTGTCGTGAAGGAGAGTAAGGACTTGTGGACATTGCTCTGTCAAGCACACGAAGATGCAAAGCCGAGAGTCATCAATGTCGTCAAGAGCAACATTGCTTTTTTTGAGGATGAGGCGTCTGATTTGAGAGTATTGGAAGTTCTTGCCTGTCAGAATCAGGAGCATGGTTGTCGTGGTGTTCGTTACGTATACGACGGCGAGGCTCCGCCGCAGAAGCGAGATTACGACAAGTTTATGAACTGCTGTCCTGTCAGGTGCGATTCTTGCGAGTGCGGGACGATTGGCGATTTGGCGTCCGTGGACCGTAATAAGTTGGCTGCGATCATCGGCGATACTGTTTTTGGTGACTATCCGACAGAGTCTTTCGGCAAGGACGAGGAAGAGTCTGAAGAGAAACCTGAGGAAAAGCCTGTCAAGAAGAAGACAGTTGCCAAAGCCAAGCGCAAGATGGCAACCGACAAGAAGAAACGTTCGATTGGGAGAAAAAAGCGTGCCAGATAAGGATGAGAGATCGGAAAAGATTCAGCAGCAGATGGATCGGTTGGCTTCGCTTCGGGAAGACTTAGAAAGGCTGAAGCAGAAGAAAACACAGCTCACGACGAAACTTGAAACATATAAGCAGCAGCGTACAGAGCTTGCAAAGAAGTGCAAGTCCAAGTTCAAGATCGGAGTTGATGATCTGCCAGATGAAATCAACAAACTTCTGGCTTCCGCAACATCAAAGCTAGACGATGTTGAGAAGGCTCTTAAAACACATGAAGAAGGCGAGAAATGAGCAAGAATGACATCAAACATCCTGTTCATTCCTATTGTGGGCTTGATTTAAGCTTGACTTCCACTGGTTTTTGTTCTTTAACCGGTGACAAGGTGATTGTTGAGACGATTAAGAGCAAGCCCAAAGACTTCAAGGATGATATTGAGCGTCTTGATTTCATCATGAAAGAGATCGGTAAGCGTGTTGGCTCGGATTATTCCTTGATTGCTATAGAAGACTATTTCATGCCGTATCGGCGACACCAGATCGGTGCGGCGATCAAGCTGGTGTCGCTTCAGTCGTTGGTAAGGCATCGTATTTGGGCAGACGGTTTGCCGTTTGTGATCGTTTCGCCGGGTCAGATCAAGAAGTTTGCTACTGGCAACGGCAGGTCTGATAAGAGTCTCGTCGTTCGGGAGGTGTATAGACGTTGGGGCGTGGAGGCTGATGATGACAATCAGGCAGACGCTTGTGTTCTGTCTCGTCTTGCTAGGGCTTTGTGGCTTGAGAAGATCGGAGAGGAGCAGGAGCTACTTAAGTTCCAGAGGGATGTGGTCGAAAAAGCCTTAAAGGACTCGCAGTTTTACGGCCTGGATCACACGAAATAGCACTTGTCAGACGATGAAGAAACTGAGCCTTTCTGAGAGGGTGTTCAAGTGTGATAGTTGCGGTTTGAGTCTCGATAGGGACTTGAATGCCGCAAAGAATATATTGAGACTGGGAATGCAGTTTTTGGTTGGAGCGAAAGCGACAACCTAGAAGCCACAGGGACAAGCCCCTTGGTAATTGGCAACGTGTAGACCTTGATAATAACCTGATAATTACCTATCCCTTGGATAACTTGTCCGAGGGATTTTTTATGGTTTTATCAACTCTTGAAAGCCTTTATGGTGATCTGTTTCGTGTTCCGGCTGAGGTTTTCGAGTTGCTTGCTGTTCGTCGTGTTGGCAAGACAACGACTGGAACAGGGGACAAGGTCTACCATTTCGTTGCTATTGTTTCAGCGCCGTGCGACCATGCAGAGTCGTTTTTCCCCGACAAAAACGAGTTTACCCGGCTTAGGAACGAATGGGTAAGGACACGGGAGCGGGGCTGTGGGGTTGAGTTTGTGGAAGAGGTCCGTTGGAAAGCAAAAGACAAGCATACGGGGAAGCGTCGTAAGAAGCGGTTTCACTTCATGGTTCGTTTGAGTCCTGTGAGTGTGCTGGATTTCGAGGTTGCGGGTGGGATGTATCTTGTTCGTGTAGAGTGTTATGGCTTGTTCTACTGAGAAAAGGTGTGAGTATGCCACGTATTATCGTTTCAGCAGAGCATAGGGAGATGGCATTCAGGTTGCTCATGGCTTCGTTTGACCTGATAGCCCTGCGTTGGCCGAAGTTGCCGAAGGTTAAGGTCAAGTTGATTTGGAAGAAGTTGAAGGGTTTAAGGCAACTGAAGCAAAAGGTTGGACCAAAGCTGATGAAGTTTTTGGCTGGACTGGCGGCCAGCGGAGTTGTTTTGAGTCAGTTGAGCCATGACAAGATGGTTGAATCGGCGAGAAAGATGGGTCTTGATCTGAATGCGGAGGAGTTGTATCATCTTGCTCACACGATTGAGGAGATGTTACATCACCTTCATGTTGCTGACAAGCGTTCACAAAGGCAAAGGACTTTGGCGTTGCGCTTGGCAAGATTGGCTTCTGAGATATTGGAGGATGACGAATGGATGGTTCGGCGATCTAGTTCATTGGGCAACTAGTTGGGGAAATACAATGGGTGAAGAACTTCGCAAGACTGAGCAAAGGAATTTGGCGCTTCTAGTTGGCATCAATGAGTATGCTTCCCGATACATTACGCCGCTTCGAGGTTGTGTGAATGATGTTTGGCTCGTAAGAAGAACTCTCATCAAGCATTACGGTTTTGTGCCGGACGACATAAGGGTGATTATCGACGATAGGGCCACGTATGACAAGTTAGAGAGTCGAATGGAGTGGCTTGCCAATGAAGCCGGTGATGGCGACAACGTCCTGTTCTATTACAGTGGACATGGGAGTCAGTGTCGGGACAGAGACGGCGACGAGTTAGATGACTCTTTGGACGAGCTTCTGGTTGTTCACGACCATGATTGGGATTTCCCGTTCACGGATGATAAACTTCGTGACCTGTTACTAAACTTTCGTCCCGGAGTCAGTCTTGCTGTGATCGTTGATGCTTGCCACAGTGGCACAATTACGAGAAGCAGTCCAGCAGTTGATCCAGACAGTTTTGGCAAGAATTACTCTGCCCAGCGCTTTGTTCCGCCCCCGTTTGACATTGAGGCGAGAACTGATGACAGGTCTGATTTGCCGAAGCGACATTTCGGGGAATGTTTTAAGGACGTTGATGAACTGCATTGTGTATCTCTTTCGGGCTGTAGGGACGATCAGACAAGCCAAGAGACGGTTTTTAGGCTTGATAACGATTTGAAAACTCATGGTGTGCTCACGAAACTACTTTGTGAGACACTTGTTGCACATAGCGGTGATAAGGTGACGTGGGAGCAGATTCACAGTACAGTGTCTGCAATGATTCAGTCGTATGGTTTTCGTCAGGAACCGCAGCTAAATGGCTCTGTGAAAGCTATGACTGCAATTCCCTTTGAGAGGAGGTAAAGTAGTTAGATAAAAACTTAGAAGAATCTGGAAAATCTTACGGTTATGCTGGACGAGTCAGAGAACTCAAAGCTGAACCTTGAAGGAAGAGGTTTTGGGACCGTTTTGACTCAGAAGGCGTACACGTTCCTTCAGACATGTGGTTTGAAGGAGAAACAAGCCGACCTCACAGGTCCGGAGCTGGCACCGGGTTTAAGACCCGGCACAGGCTCTAGCAAGGGCGAGATTCCTTTGGGCGAACCGAGTTCTACAACTGGTCGGACTCGTAGTGTGAGAGAAGAGATTTTCTCATTCTTCATGGGAGGTGAAAGGCTCCCTTCCAAACTTGGGATTAGGTAGGTTTTTCCAAGTTTGGTAAACCAGGTAAAGAATCGTGTCCGTACTGAAAAGGATTGCCAGAGATGTCGTACAATTGGCTGAGGACTTGATGGCCGAAGAAGCTATTGAGGCGTTCAAAAAGCGCAAAAAGAAGAAAAAGAAAAGCACTCCGGCAGAGAAGAAACGCTCCAAGGAGTACTACAAGAAGAACAAGGCTAAGGTCAAGAAGCAGCAGAAGCAGTACAAGAAGAAGCACAAGAAGTAAGGTGGTGCTTGATGCGATTTCTTGAAACCATAGCTTTTGGACTCTTGCGTGTGGCAGAGAATGTCATTTCGGAGAAGTCTGTGCAGGCTGATAGGACGACTTCGAGAGAAAAACGTCGGATGAAGAAGTACTATCGGCAAAACAAGAGCAACGTTAAGAAGAAGCGCAACAAGTTGCGTCGTCGTTTTCCTGATAAGTCGGACAAGCCGGGCGGTGTATCGGGTCAGGAGCGCAAGCAGTACGGCGACTGAGTTTGACACTATAAGGAAAGTGACTATGAATGAGAAGAAAACCTGCCAATGTCTGATTTTCGATCAGACCACGAACGTTCAAAAGTGCAAATTGTGTCAGGGTAAAACGGAGGCGTCTCGGAGGTTTAGGCAGTCTTTGCTTGAACTGTCTGGTGAGAAGTTCGACATTGATTTCTATTGTCCGTTACCCGATTGGGAGACGTGTGGCGATAACGAAATCACGATTATTCCTGACGCCATGAAAGTCTACAAGGACCGCAAGATCGAACTGTGCATTCACAGGACAGGCGTGACGCAGAAGGAGAAGAAATGTTGCGGCGGTAAGGTTAGGATGGTTAATATGATCTCTTGTGACAAGCTTAATCGTGAAGTGACGGAACAGCAATGTCGTGCTTGTCGGTTCTTCAGGCAGTTGGAGGCAGAGGAGAACGGAGATGGGTGACCAAGGCTCCCCAGATAGGCTTTTTTTGACATGGAACTGTCCGGATTGTATTGCGATTCGAGAAGAGTTGTCTGATGGCATGATTTATGATGATGATGTTGTGGGGGACCACGGACACCCGTTTGTTCTAATCTATACGTTTTCCAACAGGTCTGCAACCGATTCACTTGCCGCTTACGGTTTGTCTGGTTACTTTACTCCGGTCCTCGTAACGCATGAAGGCTCGAAGTTGGTACGTCGGAAACAAATTATTGCGCACCTGCGAAAGTACTATGAGGAGGCCCGGTTGCGTGGTCGAGGTTAGATTAGGTGGAGAAGACAAGCTCACTGGCGAGATATTGCCCGGACAAGAGATTAGACAGCCGTTTAAGGCAAAAGGTCCGCAACTGGAGTCGATTGCTATTTGCTTTGCAACGTTCAAGAGGATCAATACCTGTCTGATTCGTGTTCAGGTGTATGCTCTGAGCGGTAAGTGCCTTTTCTCTACGGTGCGCACGGCAGGCAGCTTCAGGGACAACGACTATGAGGAGTTCCAGTGTGCAAGTGTTCTGGAGCCGGGGAAGGTCTATGAGATCAAGATTTCGGCACTTGGCTTGGCGAAGAAAACGAATGCAGTTACAGCAAAGTGGGGCGGCGATGTTACGTATCCGGTGTCCTTTGCTGGTCGACAACTTCAAGGAACTTTGGCATGTCGGTTGAGATTTCTTGACGAGACTGAGTTTGCAGAACGTAGACGTGGTAACAAGGGCATCAATAGACCGAAAGGAATTGCCAAGTCAGGCTTGATTCTTAAAGTTTTGGAACAAGAAGCCTTTGCGGTGGAAGATGGTGCCTTTACAGAGCCTCTTCAAAGCCTTCATTCGTTTCTCGGAATGAAGCGTTGTAAGTTGGCTGTTATTGTTCTGACCAAAGATCATCCAGAGCTGATCGGCAGGTGCATGACGAGTTTTTTCAGCCATTGCAAGTACGATCCGGTCGAGTATGTCATTGGGGATACCGGATCGACAGACCCGCAAACGCTTGTCCTGTACGAGAGGTGGGATCAGCTTCCTCATGTCAAGATCATTCGTGGGCTCCAGTACCATTTTGCCAAAAACTATAATGAACTTGTGAAGTATACTGATGCTGAGTTTGTTCTGATCTCCAACAATGACGTATTTGTCCACGACGACTCTATCAGTCGAATGATGAACTATGCCATGATCTACGTCGTCGGGAGTGTTGGTCTTAGGCTTCTCAATCCAATTGGATGGCTTGACCATGACGGTCAATTTCTGTATTCTGGATCAACTAGACGTGTTATAACGCCGGGACATTTGAACTATCGGTCGATTCCGAGCCAAGTACCATGCGATAATGGACTTGTGCAGGGCAATACGGCTGCTTTTGTGCTGCTTAGACGATCAGTTTTTGAGCAAGTTGATGGTTTTTGTGAGGACTACAAGGACATCTATCAGGACTGTGATTTGGCTTTGGAGGTGTCCGCTCTTGGTCTCAAGCATGTCATTGTCCGTGACAGCTTTGCAACCCATGTCGGTGGGGCTTCGAGAAAGGACTTGGACACGACTGGGTGCGCAAAGCGTGACGCCAATCTGTGGCACGAAAGATGGATTGCTGGCGCTCCACCAGTGGTTAAGCCTACCTTTAGCATGATCACATGTTGCTCCAAGCCACGTGTGTATTTCCAAATGCTTAACACTTTGGGTCCGACAGTACATGATAAGTCTCTCGTGGAGTTGTTGCCGATTTACAATCTTGGCAACCGCATGACTGTGGTCCAGGCTTTGAATCGGGCAGCCGATGTAGCAAGCGGCAGGTACCTCATCTTCTGTCATCAAGACTTGTTTTTGTCTCCTACGTGGCTGTTGGAGCTTGATGATCTTTTCCGTAGACCACCTGTTCAGAACTGGGGAGTTGTCGGCTTTGAGGGAGTTAAGCCGGATACAACCCCTGCAAAACACAAAGGCTTGGAACCGGACGAATGGCAGGAGGCACAAACACTGGATGAGCTGTGCCTGATCACACGGGCAGCCAGCAAGTTGCGCTTTGACGAGCAACAGCGTTTTCACTTCTACGGGCCGGACATCTGTATGGAAGCTGCCTCAAGGGGCATGAAGAACTATATTGTGTCTCCGAATGTTGTCCATCGTTCCAGTGGGGCAACCAACATTCTTCGTGATCCGGCGGCGTTCAAGAACGAGGCTGAAGTGTTTTGGCGCAAGTGGAAAGATCGTATGCCAGCCGTGGTCACAACAACGACGTGGTTTAAGCAAGGTGGAATCAAGTATCTCATTCTTCCGAAGGTGCTCAATTGTCAAGTCGAGAAATAAAAAAACAGAAACTATGGATTTTCATGCCAGTGTACTTTCGGGAACCAACGGTTCGGTTGGCTCTTCCGACTGTATTGGAGACATGCTTCGACTGTGTATCTCTCGATGTCATGGTCAGGTTGGTCGATAATCGAAGCAATGACACGCTGAGAAACTTTCTTTTGGAGCTTCAGGAGACGTATGGTAAGGACAAGGTCGTGGTTGATTTGCTGGACAGGAACTACGGCAAGGCGGAAGCAATAGATGTGGCGGTTAGATCAACCTTTAATGAGTATGGACCATTTGAGTGGCTTGTAAGTTGTGATTCTGATATTGTTCATCAAATTAACGGTTGGCCGGAGATTTTGGTGAAGTGTTTCGATGCAATTCCGAATGCTGGCATGATCTCCCCTCTATACACGCACAACGGCAATAATCCAGTTCCTCCCCAACCGAGCCATAGTGCTTTCCAAGTTGACGGTGTTGGGAACGTGGTTCTGCATTACGGCTCTGGTGTTGCCGGTGGGTGTTTCATTACTACGCATTACTTGTGGAGCGTTGTAGGTGGCTATAGTCGTTCAGTTGGCGTTTATGGGGGTGTTGATGGTTTGTTCCGTCTGGCGATGGCGAAGGACTTGGGCAGGATGTGCGGCTATGTCGATGCTTTTGCGATTGAGCATTTCAACGACAAGGAGAAGTACGCTGATTATCAGGAATGGAAGGTAGCCGTACAGCACCGGATCATGCAGCACGGGTGTAATGATGCAGTTCAACTTGGCAATGATAAGGGCTTTTTTGATGCTGAAGGTCGATCTTGATGGCTGATACGATTTTGTACGTGACAGGAGAAGGCGTTGGCAATGTAATACAAACACTTCCGACGATTGCCGCCATAGAGAAAGTAACGGGTCTTCGGGTCGACATTTTGCTCACCAAGACGAACTTCCCGATAGAGCGCAATCTTTTTAGTGGCGACAGGAAGGTCTTCTACTTGGAGGACTTGAAGGCAGTTCCCAATCCAGAAAAGTGGCTCAAGGATCGGTATGTGGGCAAAGTTCTGACGATTTGGGGCTGGGTGCACACTAAGGAAGAGTTATTCCTTGCGGGGCTTCCGACGATGAATAGTCCTCAACAACAGCACATGAGCTACAAAATATCCGAGGTCGAGGTTTACATGCGAGCCGCACGTGAACTTGGCGCAAGGCCGAAAGATGAGTTTTATGATGTGCGGAGCATGTTTGATTTGGAAGATTCAGCACCTTCTTATCCCGTTTTGATTGCTAATGGGTACAACTTTAGGAATGAGCAGGATATGTGGTGGGCAAAGTCGTATGAGAGATTCCCAAAAGTGGTTCAGCTTTTGAAGGCTAAAGGTTTGGCTGTTTGTTCGGTTGGAGCGCCACGTGAGTATGTAAAGGGAACGAACGACTTTACCGGGCTATCGCTTCGTGAGACCGTATCACTTGCGTCCAAAGCTACTGTGATTTTATGCACGGCGACAGCGATGTATCATATTGGTGCTGCACTTAGGCGTCCGGTGGTTTCTCTTTTTACCTTTTCAAACACAAATAAGAACCGCCATAGCAAGTTTCATGCTACGACGACGATTCTTACTACTGGAGTCAAGTGTCAAGCAACATGTCAGCAAAACTTGCGCTGGAAGAAGTGTCCAAGGAATTATGTGTGTCGTGCATTTGACCCGGCTGTCGTGGCAAAGACCGTCTGTAATTTGTTTGAAAAGATCAAGTAATGGCAATGGAAGTGTTTCGTGTTAGCGGGTATCCAGTCTTCAATTGGTCTGTCGTTTGTCCGAAGGACAAGGCGGTTGGCGAAGAGCGTTTTCGTATGTACAGGCGGTACTATGCTGTCAAGTATTCGATTGCGAAGATGTGTCAACCGACGAGTGTAATCGAGATCGGCGTTCGGGCCGGATATTCAGCTTGGGCGTTTATGATGGCATGTCGTCCTGGGGTGCCCTATTACGGTTTTGATGCTGAAAATGGGACGCATGGTGGTCGTGGCGGTCCTTGGACTTGGTGGGCTCGCAAGTTACTTGAAGGCATGGATGTGCCGCACAGGATTTATGCCCCGTTCAATACTCAGGAAGTGGATCGTTTGCCGGAGAAAGCGGATTTCTACCATGTGGACGGGGACCATACCGAGCGCGGTGTGTATCATGACCTGGAGATTTGCTTTGGTGATCTTCCGATTGGTGGTCACATTCTAATTGACGACTACGACTATTCGGAAGCTAAGGATGTTAGGATCGGCGTAAACCGTTGGCTTAAAGCTTATGATGGCTTCATACATTGGCGCTATTTGCCGTCTCTGCGTGGAGAAATCCTGATTCAGAGGACCAAGTGACCCGGAATTACTTACTGTTGGGAGAAAAAAGATGAATCAAGATGACGAGAGAACGATTGACAAGACCGATGTTGGGGTCAACCCGCTTCCGCCCAATCAGCGTCGGAAGATGCTGCCAGAAGTCATTATGCGCTTATTGACCGGTGGTAAAGCCAAGCGTGGCGGTCGTGACGATGTTGTTGTGGTAAGATGGAAGGGCGAGCCGAACATTCCATTGCATGTTGAGGACTATGAGCTTGCCAAGAGTATTGCTGATAAGACTTATCAGGAGTGGATTTCGGCAGGTGGTAAGACTGGTGCATTGAACAATGACTTGAAGTTTTTTCTCCGCGTACAGCGTGCGGTAACGAGTGATGTCTGGCGCATGACCAATGATCAGTATGGCGACAAGAAAGGGCTTATTGGACTTAAGGATCGTACTGGTTGCGGCTATTGGCGAATCACGCTTCCGAGTCGTCATTTTGACCATAAGGGTTGGTGGTTCGATATTACGGATTTGAAGGTGCAGTACGAGTATTTGCTTGACTATGACACGATTATGGTGCAGCGGTTGCACACTTGGGGGGAGCATCACGTCGTTGAGAGCTTGAAGTCGGCTGGTAAGCGCATTGTGTATGACATAGATGACAACATCTTTGATATTCCTCCGGACAATCCTGCGGCTAAGATCGTGAACAACGACTGTAAGCAGGCGGCTGCGGCGATTATGTCGCTTGCAGACTGTATCACGACTCCAAGTGCTGTGATCAGGGATGATCTCGACGAAAGATTTGGTTACGGTGAAAAAGTGAGGATCATTCCGAATGCTCTGGACTTGTCTCAGTGGCCGCTTGTAACCGATGACGACGATGAAACGGCGCAGAACATCGGTAGTCCAGACAATCAGCTTCGTGTCTTTTGGCAGGGTAGTGCTACGCACGCAGCCGATTGGCTATGTTGTTTGGATGGACTGGATCGTGTCATGCAAGAGCGTGATGACGTGATTGTTATGATTTTTGGGTTTATGCCACCGGCGTTGTATGCAATGGTTAAAGATCGTCAAAAACCGTACTGGAATCGTAAAGTACAATTTATGGATTTTCAGCACGTTGAAACCTATATCTGGACCATGAAACAAGTCCGGGCTGAGGTTGGACTTTGTCCTCTTCGAGAAAGTAAATTCAATGTTTGCAAGTCGCCACTCAAGTTTTGTGAAAACACGGTAATCGGTTTCCCCACAGTGGCTTCTAATGTGTCACCCTACAAGGAAGTAATCCAGTCCGGCGTCAACGGCTATCTGGCTGATACGCCAGATGAATGGTACAAGTCGATTATGGCGCTTCTTGAAGCTCGTGAAAGCAGGTTCAACATGCTTCGTGAAGCTCGTAAACTTGTTGTAGAACAGTACAATATCAGCAATGTGATGCCTTTGTGGGAGGAGGCTTGGGGAGTAATTTGATGCTTGTCTTCCCGTGTGAAGATTTTCTGATATTTTGCTTTTCTTTAGACTATAGAATTACTATAATCGCTCCGATAGTTTGAAAGGAGAGGACCAAGGATGAGCGATTTCACGCAGGAACAGGCTATTAGGTTTGCGAAGCGGTTGGCGGTTGTGGGGGACGATCAGGATGAAGTTTTGACCGCTGCCGGAAAGACGACGAAGCGTCGACGCACTAAGGGCGAAGCGAAAGCTGAATCTAGGGCTAAAAAGCGTAAAACAACTAAGAAAAAGCCCACGACGAAGAAAGCTCCTGCTAAGAAAAAGCCCACGACGAAGAAAGCTCCTGCTAAGAAAAAGCCCACGACGAAGAAAGCTCGTGATATGAATATGC